>Ga0310690_10004974_pt1 | contig 18391 bp, 35 predicted proteins | sample AusTroGonzalo_MG_2_FD_207661 | JGI IMG/M metagenome (GOLD analysis project Ga0310690, IMG submission 207661) | Bovine rumen microbial communities from tropical cattle in Woodstock, Queensland, Australia - Gonzalo_04 (v2) (version 2) | ecosystem: Host-associated > Mammals > Digestive system >...
GGTCATTATCATGCTCTTGAACATATTTAACAACATCTTCGCTATGATTTCCACAATGAGGGCAAACATCACGCATTCTATATTCTAATGAATCTACCCACATATTAAATTTCTACCTGCTCTTTCATATATTTAAGTATGTCTTCCATATCTTTTTTAAGTTCTTTATTGCCAGCAAAAGTAAATAGCGGTAAGGTATTAACAGTATCTAAAGCCAATCTTTTATTGCAGCCAAGTCTATTTGAATAAAGTTTTGAAGCATTATCTAACATTGCAGCTAAATATGTCTCTTCTTCCTCTGTTAATTTTTCAACCCCGCGAGATTCTAATGCAGTATTAATAATTAATAATCTTTTCGCAAATCTTTCACGAATACCATCGCCATGTGGTTCTTTTTTAACTTTTTTAGCCATAATTAATCCCACCAACCTTTTTTACCTTGTTTAGTATAGGTGCCATCACCTTCCATTGGAACAAAATAATATCCAGCTTTATATTCTAATGCTTCTTCTTTACTTAAAAATAACATTGTTTCACCGTTTCTTGGAACTGCCATTACATCACCATTATCTTTAATAATAACATTATAATCAGTTTTAGATAAAGCTTCTACATATTTAGCTTTAACAATTTCGTCTGTATCTGGGTCTATATAATAAACTATTTGATTATTTTTCATTAATCTTTGCTCTCTAATTTAAATTGACCGAAAAACTTATGCAAAGCTTTAGCTATTTTATGAATATCTTTTTTGCTGGCAGATAATAAATAACTTCTACTTAAACCAAATTTTAAAAAGAATTGGTCACTACTTACTCTAAATAAACAATGATCATAATCTGGGTAATCATTAAGAATAAAACCAAGATGTTGAATATCGTCTAATGGAAATTTTTCATGAACTGCATCGAATTCTTTTAAAGCTTTTTCTTTATGATGATATTCATAGTTTTGATTTATATAATCAATTAAATAATCTTCTATTTCTTTTACTTTCATTATTTATGCTCCTTACCACTCAAATCTTGGGCCATTAACATCTAATGGAATTGTAGGCATGTCTTCCCTAACTCTCATATAAATTGGGAATCTTAAGCTTTCTAAACCTGTTTTACTATCAGTTGAAATCTCGAAATATTTTACTGTGATATATCTACCTAAAAATTTAATTTTATTATTCCAGAAATAAGCTCTGTCTTCATCGCTTAAACCCGAACCAACTTTAACAGTATTGCCCTTATATTCACAAATAAATGCGCCTAATGTTCCAGCAAGTTTATTTGTTCCTTCTTCAAAGCCAATAATTTTTAATTCTGTATCTTGAAACTTCTTAACTTTAAGTAAGTTATTTGTTCGTTTGAATTCATAGGGAGCATCAACAATATTAATCATAATACCTTCTTGGCCCTGAGAAGTTTGTTCATCAAGAATTTCAATAATTTTAGAAGTATCTGTGCCTTGGTATAATTTTGGAAGAAGTTGGAAATATCTGAAATTATTAAAATCAAATAAAGCAGTTAATACGCCCCTTCTACTTCTGTAATCAAGTGGGCACTTTTGCATTTTCCAGTTAGCAACAGGCATATAATCAAATACTAACATTTTTAACCCGTGCTTTTCTAAATCTTTTGTGCGGGATAATTTCATAGTATTTTTATATGTATTTTCCAAGTCTGTATCAATGGCAACGATTTCGCCGTCAAAAACAAAATTATCTTCTGGACTGTTTAATAATTCATTTTCTAAATCAACGAGACCTTCATATTTCTGGCCTTGTCTTGTATAAAAACTGACTTTGCCATTATCCTTAATAGCAATAATTCTTGAGCCATCAATCTTGGTTGTTAAGACGAATTCTTTACCTTCGACAACTTCTGGTTTATCAAAATATTTATTACTTAATTGAACATTAAACTCTGGAATTAAGCCTGGAATAACTTTGTTAATTGTTTTAGAGTCAACGCCGAGTTGAACGTTCTTCTTAATAATGTTGAAGTATAAAGCAATAAGAGCACTCGCAGCATCTTGGTCTATAACATTAAGGTCAACTACTACTGGAAATAACTTTTGAGCAGCAAACTTATTAGCTTCTTGCACATCACACATTCTGCCTGTATTATTTTCTTTAAGATATTCTAATAAGTCTCTTAAAGTTTCTTTAGCTGGCTCGTCATAACCTGCTAAAGAAATCTTATTTAATTTGCCTTCTGAAATCCCGGTTGTAATATAAGGATTATATAAAAAGTTTAAAAGATACTTAATATCTTCATCATTTTTATATTCTTCCAAAACTGAAATTTTATAATTTCGTCCAGCTTCTGCAGTAATTTTATCAAAAAATTCTTTAAATTTAATTAATGTTTGCATTATTTAACCAACCTCTCTGTAAATTCAATGCCATTCATATGATCAATTTCATGTTGTAAACAGCGGGCTAATAAACCATAAGCATTAATAATAACATTTTTATTAGTAATGGCATCATAGGCAGAAACAATAACATTTGCATATCTTTGAACTGGAGTATCAATTTCGTCTGGCACTGATAAGCAGCCTTCTGGAATAAAAGTAAAATCTTTAGAATGTTTAATAATTCTTGGGTTAACTAATTTATAATTAGCACCTGGAACTTTAATAACACACATTCTTTTTAATATACCAATCTGAACTGCAGCTAAACCAATAGCTTTATCATTATTTTCCTTTAACCAAGAATACATATCATCAATGATAGCTCTATCTTCATTAGATAAGGGAAGCTTAACTGCTTCTGATATTTCTTTTAAAGTTGAATTTGGTTCTTGTAAAATATCTTGTTCTGTCATAATAAAACCCTCTATCATTATTATACAATAAAATAGAGGGCTTTGTAAATAAATTTTTTTACAATTTTTTATTTTTTATTAATAACTTGGATAATGAGCTTTGAATTCAGCGAGAGTTTCAGCATCAACTGTAAGTCTCATTTTAACACCATATTCATTATAAATTTCAACAGTGTTATTAGAATCATTAACTCTGACATGTCCATTAAATGCTTCTAAAATTTTGTCCATAATTCTTTCTCCTTCAATATATTATACAATAAAAATACCCGCGATTGCGGGTATTTTTCAAACTATTGAGGTAAATCGATATCCTCTGGGCTAAGACTGAACAAATCTGTAGGAATTTCTTCATCCTTAACTTCTGGTGAATTTGCAAAGTTTGTTGCTGTTGCAAATAAATTACTATAATCAGTGGTAGCATCTTTTAGTCCGTCTAATGTAACCTTAATTTCTGATCCAGTACAAGTAAATGCTTCTTTTGGCCACTTAAAGTCATTTGAAGTTTTTGCATTAGTATAGACATAAGGTTGATGCTTACTACACCAAGTACAAGGACTATCACCTACAGTATATGGTAGTTTACCATTTTTTAATTGCTGATAATAACTACAGCCTTCGCAAGAATTCCAAGTAACATATGGTTTAGTAATTGGATCCCATGGCCAGCTTGGTGTATAAGGGTCTGGAATATTTGGGGTAGTTGGCCAGTTTGGATACCAAGGGCTTGGATTAGTTCTATCTGGAATTGGATGATAACAATAATAATCACAATCAGGACAATTAATACCATTACCAACTCCTAAATCCTTTAAATCATACTCAAACTCGCAGCCGCATCTTGGGCAAGTTGTTGTGTAATGTGTTTTACCGTGTTTAATAACTTTAACTGCCATTATTTTCCTCCTAAAGTATAACTACCGTCTAATACATGGCTGAATGTGTCATCTGCTCTTTTTACATTTTCAATTAAACGATTATGAGCTGCAATAGCTTCTTCCTCAGTTTCGCATTCTTTAATATAATGCCAAACTTTATTGGTATCAATGGCAACAATATATTTACCATCTCGTCTAATTTCAACTACTAGACTTAAATTAATTAAATTTTTATCTCGGTCTAAAATTCACATAAATTACTCCTTTACCACCTTTTCAAACTCTTCTGGAACATCATCAGTTCTATACATAAAACCTTTTGAACACTCACGCCATCTGCTATCATCTATTGAGAAAGCATAAGGACATTTTTGACAGCACTCTTCAAAATTTTGACAAATACCCTCTTTACTATAAATACCATAGGTATTAAAAATATAGTCACAGATTTTATCTGCTTGCTCTTCAGTTAAGTCTCTAAGCTTCATAATTTTCAATTTTTTCTAATAATTCTTGATATTCTTTTCTATCATCTTCATCAAGCTCGACTTCTTTATAAATAAAGTCATCTTTAAGCGGACAGAATGAATCAATAAGTTGTTTATTTTCTCTGAGAATTTTTCTAAGGACAAAAATAGCTAATTTCTTATTATGTTCAAAATGTCTTCTAAAGAAATCATCATCACGTTGTTCATTAGCTGGTTCAAATCTATAGCAGCAAGCTTCACCTGTTTCAATATCATCATAAGTTCCAAGTTCTACTCCCGCTTCTTTTAATTCTTCGGCTGTTAAACTACATGGAAAATAATTTAAAAAATCATTAATTATACTATGCATTGGACAAGATTGTGTCTTATCCCACGCATCACAATAATTATGTATATGATAAGAGAATGGTTCTTCTTCACCTAAATAACCATGAAAATGGCTACAATTCATACAGGTCTTTTTCATTATTTAACCTCTAAAGTAATTGCTGCTCCTACACTACAGAATGAGCAGATAAGTAAAGACCAGAAACTACCATCTAAGTTTCCAAGGTTATAAAAAATCATACCTAATAAAATGCCAAGAGCGCCTACGCCAATTGCAATCCATTTCATTATCTTATTTAAATTCATAACAAAATACCTCAATATATTATACAATAAAAAAGACAGGTTTTTAGCCTATCTTTTTGGCATATTGGTTGGCGCTTGCAAGCATCACGCCCAAAATTTCATCAAATTTGTGCGCATCATTTGGAATAAATCGTCCGAATTTAACAATTATGTTTGGATAATGTTTTAGAATATCGGTATATAATGTTATTTCTTCTTCTTTATATCCTGTATAAATAACTACCATATCGTCAGTTTTAGACCTCAATTTTCGAATGAAGTTAATTACTTCACCAAAGCTGTCAAGAGGTTCCATACCGCCTAAAACGATAGCTTTTGTAATAGGATTATCTAAATATCTTTCAATGATTTCATCATCTGAAACATTTATTATTGGAAGTTTAGTAACTTCTGAGTTTTGGCAACATTTAATTCCACAGTCTTTCTCACATTTGAAGGAACAATATGGGAAGATTAAGAACATACTAGCTTTTTTATAGTTGACGAAGTCTTCATCAACTAAGCCTCTAAGCTGCATTAAGCATCTACTCCCTTATCAGCAAGTGGTTGCCATTCTCTAAGACCATATTCACCAAGTCTTTCTTTAGACCAGGTATCAGTTGAGGTATAGAAACCAACAGTTCTTGTATATTCTTTTTGTTTATGTTCACCGCATTCTGGACAGACTTCACCATAGAAGAGATGACCATTCTTACAAGCGCTAATCTTACCATTAAATGCAAAGTAAGTAACACCTTGATTAGTAATATAGTCTAATAATTCCCAGGCTGTTTCTTCATCATCAATTGGTTTATCAACATTAATGTGCATGATAGAACCACCATTACAATAATTATCAAATGTTGAACAGATTTTAATTCTTTCTTTTAATGTTGTCTTAATTCCAAGTGGAATCCATTGATTACCATAGAGTGGTAAGTCGGTAATAACTTTTTCTCTAAATAATAATTTATCTGCTTGCATGAATTTCGCTGCAGCAGTTTCGCCCGGGATTTGTTCAACATTAACCATATAGTCTTTGTCTTTACTGAAGTTAGAAATTTCGGAATGAATTGTATCAAAGATTTCCTTCCCAAATCTCATCGCATCATCAGTATAAACTGTATTTCCAAATTGATCGACTTCTGTATATCCAAATGTCTTCATAACTTCATAAATACCATTAATACCAATTGTGTTATAGAGGTGTTTGAAGTCAATAATACCTTCTTGGAAATTTGGTAATAAACGTCTATCAACATTCTTTTTAATAATGTCTCTAATGACATCTAAAACCTTCATATCAATACTAAGGCGGTCTTTAAGAATTTGAATGTATCTTTTTTCACTGCCCTTAGCTTCATAAGCAATTCTTGCTAAGTTAATTGTTGAGACTTTAACAGAGCCAACTTTTAATGCAGTTCCACCAATAGAATTGAAATATCCTAATTCTTTAATATTTGATTTTAATCTGCAACAATTAGAGAGTGATGTAACATCTTTATCTGCGAAGATATTTGAGTCATTCCATTTCTTATTATGTTTAGAAACCCATTTAGCAAAGTCTTCATCAACGAATTTTCCATTTTCTTTAAGAAGTGAGACTGAATTAACTGGGAATGTAAACATTCTACCAGTATCTTTAATATGAGCCATTTCTTCTAAGAACCATTTTTGGAATTGCATGATGCCATCTTTATGGTCAATCATTAATTCGCCATCTGGGAAGACTGAGCCACCAAATAATGAGTCAAAGTATTCACTGTCAAAAATTGATGTGTTAACAAATGCTGATTGAATACCATCTCTGGTATAAGGTTGGTTCATTCCATAAATAACTCTTTGGATTTCACTCTTAGCAAATGTTTCTGGGTTTTGACATCTTGGATAATGGTCGGACTTAACATCTTTATTCCAGAAATAATACATATAAGGAATTAAGTTTGGTAAGCCACAAGCACCAGATGTTCTATTGCTTGTAAAATTAATAAATTCTTTAACAAAGTCAACAAATGTTTCTAAGTGTTTTGCTGGTTCTGGTTTATTATGATCTGGTAAATAGAATAAACCATCAGTAGCCATCTTTGTTAAGTCATAAGCGAAGCAATATGGAACAAATGTTGATGTATTAGCGTCATGAAGGTATAAAGCCTTATTTCACTCGCTTTTGAACCAATTTTTGGCCTCTTTTAAGCCGTATTTTTGCTTAACTTCCTTGAAAATCTTACTATAAGCCATCAATTTTTCATGAGGTTTACTCTTTTCAGATCTTAGAGTAACAATATCTTTTGCTCAAACATTAGAACTTCCATCAACAGAAGCGTCTGCAACTGTTTTTGCAGCAACAAAGTTATCTAAGAAGTCTGTGTAGCTGAGCTTCTCATCTGATAAGCCATTTAAATTAGTAAAATCTTCGCCGTATTCTTCTTTTAAACTGTTTAGGTATCTTTCAAAATCTTTGTCTAATTTGATTTCAATTTGCATAAATTTACCTATCTTTCATTAATATATTTAATTGCGTTAGAGAAGTCTAAAACTTTGTCATCAACAACTAAGATTGGAGCTGTTCTGACATTGTGTTCCGCGCCGAATTTAACAACCTCGTCCTCATTTTCAATTTTCTTATACTCGATACCTTTTTGGTCGAGCTTCATTTCGACTACCTTGCATTTTGGGCAGTTAATAGTGTAAAGTGTAACCATATTTTATATGTCCTTCCTGTTGTAATATAAGTGAATAAAAAAATAGGTAGTTCAATTTTTTCTTAGAAAATAAAGACACCTATTCTTCTATAAAATTAATCCTTTCAAACTTTCTTGTATTGAATTTAGCGAATTATTTTTAATAATTTACTATAACCTACAAACTGTAAGAAAAAGTGCAGATTTTACATTAACCTATTATTTAGATAAAATGTTAACCTACACTATTTTTTTGAAAAGAATTCCATGAAAACAGCTATTTTCTGTTCCGTATCCTATCATCTCATTACTTACATTGTGAGCAAAAGGGTTAAGTTCTGGGTGAGTTTTATTAAAGTATTTTTTACATCCTGTACATATCCATTCATACTCTTTATAGCTTAATCGGTCAAGTACGGCCACTGATGTAAACATATAACCTGTATAATCATCTGGGATGTCTGACACTGAATTAATCTTAATTGGTTTTGATCCATCCTTCATTGTCATGTATGGCATTTCCTTATAGGACGATTTGTCATATAAAATACCCGTTTTACTAGACATTTTGTCTATATATTCTTGAGCATCTGACCAACTAACAATCCAGTCAATAGCAACCTTCTTACCCTTACCGCCAGTTGGATTATTAAAGTTCATTGCTAAGTGTCGACCATAACCTAGATAGGCTCTTCGTTCCATAAGTGGAATTGCAATACAAGGCGCAACTCTATTCATGAATGGGGCAATTAAGATAAACTCAATTGTCTGATTTTTTTCTATGATACTTTCCATGAAGGCACTATAGAGGCTAAATGGAGGATTTGTAATAACCATATCATAAGCAGAATAGTCTACTTCATCAAAGCTTACACCCTTTCCAGTAGTAATATCATAACCAGAAGCGGTAATAGATTTAATACCTGCTTCTTTACCAATAGCCCACAAATAGTTGACAAAATTAACTACTTCTTGGTTTGCAAGGATATTTCTTAATTGACTTTCTGAAATTTCCTTACCACTTTCAGTAAGATTAAACTCAGCAAATAAATCATAATATTCTTGCTCTGGCTTTTTAACAGTATTAATAAAATATCTAGCAGGATTAAACTCAATAGTAATAGATGAGATATTGCCTGTTGGCTTAAAATCGCAAGGACAAATAATATTCTTACCTTTTAACTTTTCTGTCCAATGAGAAAGCTCATTTACAATGTCAGCAAAAGAAGTATAAAATTCATCATCAGCTTTTAACTTAGCTAAATCTAAATTAGTTTTATCGCTCATAATATTATTATACAATAATATTAAATAAAACCAAGGATTACTCCTTGGTTCTTTTTGCTTTACGATTAATAGCTCTATCAACTGCAACCCTATGAATATCATCAACTCCGCTTAGTAAGCTATGTTTTATCATTTCTCCAAGTGAGACTGGTTGATAATTAAGAGCTTCAGCGCAGAAATTATGATAGCTTCTACCATCAAAAGTATAGATAAATGGTCTATCATGAGTATGACCATGCAAATTAACTAAATAGGTTGGGCATGGAACAATTGGCTCATGTGATAAGATAATTTTATCTGAAATCATTAATGGACCAGTATAAACTTCATCAAATAGGTGGTTATCACCAAGGCTTCTGGACATAAGACCTTTTTTAGAATCACCAATGAACCAACCCGCTCTAACAAGTTCATCGCTAGACATAGGTTTAAAATAATCATCATCCATAGACTTATCTTCAAAAATTTCTTTTCTTCTGTAATAGTCAGCGCCTCTATCATGATTACCAGTTAATAAAACTTTATAACCAGCTTTTAATCTTTTAACTAATTCAATATTGCCAACATCGCCTAAAAGAATTAAAGTATCACACTTATGACAAACTGCATTAATATTTTTAATTTGTAGTTCATCTAATTCTTCAACAGTATTAATACCTTCTGGAACATTGTTGTTGGCTTTAAGTAATTTAAAATGCTCCGCATCACTGAAATGAGGATCAGAATAGATATAGACGGAGCCTGCTTTACTCCAATGTTTGAAGCAGTCATATAAAATATTAATCATATTATTATTATACAATATAAAAAGGGTCTTGTAAACCCTTTTTTAATTTATTCTACATTATATATTATGATATGGTCTGGGTGAAGAATTTTTGTTGTATATGATATTGGTATAAAATTATTTTCAGGATAATAATACTCTAAGTGGGCGGCATCATTTTTAATAGCAATAAATTTATTTTCTTCTACCTCTTTTGAATATAAAACTTTAACACAAATATCTCTATGTTTTTTAAAAAACTCATCAAATTCATCTTTATACTTTGGATTTGCTACAAAAATATATTCTGGGGTATTAATAATTCTGAGGGCTCTATTGATGCTTTCAATAATATTATTTTTATCAATTGGATCAGCAACACCAGTAGCAGCTTCTTTTAAGACTCTAAAAAAGTTTATATCCATCTCAGTTGTAAGTTGTTTTGCATAATCACTACCATCAAAGTTAAAGTTATATTTTACTCTTGACATTTTTACTTGCCTCCTTAAAGCCTTCTTTTAATTTTTTAAATTCTTCTTTTGTATAAACAACATCATCTGGTCCTAACTTAGCATCATAAAATGTTGCAACATAATCGTCATATGTTTCAGACTGTTCAATAAATCCCATTTCACCTGGGTCTCTACTAATTAAATCAAATAATTCAGCCTTTTTATGTAAAGTCATTATAATGGTCTCCAATCAAATCTGAATACTTTTAAACCTAAGGCGGATTCTAAAACTTTCTTAACTGCGTCTCTTGCTGGAACATATTCAAATTTCCAATTAGAGGGTAAATTAACTGTAACTTCAAATTCCACTGGACCTTCTATGCCAGCAGGATATTTAATATCATAACATAAAACTCGTGTCATAAGTGAATACCTCAATATATTATACAGTTTATTAAAAATAAAAAGAGCAATTATTCTTGCTCTTTATAATCGAATTATATTATACTCCTTATATTGCCCAGCAGGTTTTCTTAAATTATTATCAATAGAATGCTTAAACTTTTTAATTTCTTCTTTAGACATATTAGGCAAAGTATCTTTTATTTCATTATAAATATAATTAGTTACTTGTCCGATAGTTTCATATTCGCCAATAAAGGTATCATTTTTATATAGGCTAACTTTTTGAGCATTGCCTTGGTTTCTTCAACCAGCTTCACTTGCTTGTGCAGCAATTTTATCACGTGCAGCTTTATCTCTAATTTCACCACTACTAGTATATGTAGCAGTTTCATAGGTTCCATTTGCAATTTTTTGAATGACACTTTCACCAATCTTAAAACCAGCTTCTTTATCTTCTAATTTATTAGCTATCACTGCTGGAGTTAAATCTGTTTCACGTAATAAACGTTCTATTTCTTGTATCAATTCTGGTGTTAATTTATAAACAGTAGCTCCGCCATCACCACCAGGTGTTAAATTATAGTCATAATCATTCGTAAATGTTTGAAGTTCGCTAATTCAATATTTTTCACCCTCAGATAAGTTAATTCTATTATACAAACCAATAATAGCAACTTTAAAATTTTTAATACCTCATTTTTGCATAGCTGCATGTAAAGCAACTGAGTCATGCTCTGCAATTTGTCAATGAGCTCGTAGTCTTTTTCGTAATTCCATAGCCTTACCAACATAGTATCTAGGGAATTGTTTTGGGTCATCTTGTCGTGGCTCATATTTATAAACATAAATTCCTGAAGTTTTTAATAAATCAGTATTATATAAAGCTTCTGACTCCTCTTGCGTTAAAAATTTTGTAACAAAAGAATAGTCATTACCTTTAATAGTAACTTTCTCAGTTGCCATATCTAAAGAATTATCTGGTGAGCTAAAATTAGCCTCTTCTTCAAGAGACTCGAACCAACTTTCAACAAAAGACTTTCTAATTTCCATCGTATAATTTAGCAAATTGCTAACTTAAATAAAAACCAAGAAATTAATCTTGGTTTTGTTTGCTTAGCTCAATATTCTCTTTAATGTATTCTAATCTTTCACCAAGAGACATTTTACTTAGCTTTCAGAGATAATCACAAATTATGTATTCATCAACATCTTCGTAATTACATCTTAGTGGTTGGGGACGATACCATTTAATGTTGTAATCTTTGAGAGCTTGCTTGAAATTGGATTTTACCATTCAAAGACACCAAGTCTCGTAGGGAATTAGTTCATAGATCTTCTTCATTATATACTCCTCTCCTCACCATTAATTTAGCCGATTTTTATATTATATATAAAAATAACGTCAGTTATATTTGACGTTATTTTAACTTTTGTTTAATATATTAGAATAAATCTTCTACACCTGGAAGTTCATCATCTTTTGAAATGAAACAAGTATCTTCTCCACCTGTTGGAACATGAATGCCTTGAGCACTAATTCCTTGAATACGAAGTTTAGCGTATTCAACGTGAGATTGTAAAAGAATTGGAGGGTTCTTTTTCTTATACTCATCCCACCAAGTTTGAATTCTTTTTTTGCTTTTCATATTATAATGGTCAAATTCGCCATTTTCTAATATTTCAGAAAGCCATCTCTCATCTTTGAACTGGAGTTCAAAGTTTGTAATATTTTTCTCGTAAGTCTTTATCTTTTCAAGATGTTCAAATCTTCCAACTTTAAATGTAACGATTGCTGTAAAAATACCTACAACAAATGTTAATACTAATGATATAATTGAAATAATTAATTCTGCACTCATAATAATTACCAGTCCAAGCTAAACGGATTTGGGTCTTGTTCATCTAAGCCAAGAAGTTTTCTAATTTCATTAACTGGCTTTTCAAAACGAGCATACATTGTTCCATCTAACCCTTGTTCATAGTAAATATATTCGTTTTCTAATTTCTTTAATTCTGCATCATTTAGTCTATATGGAATATTCATACCATTTGATGCAATCATTCTTCCTGCCTGTAATCTTCTTAAAATTAACATTCCACCTGGAGCATTAAGTAAATCTTTAATTTGAGCTCTTTTAGCTTTATCAGAAAAAACAATTCCCTCATTGAGTTCTTCATAAAATCTATCAAAGTCTGTTTTAGTAATCTTCATCTTCATCTACCTCCCAAGGATCATCAATATGGTCTTCCATATCTTCGACTTGAGCATCTCTTTCCTCTGGAGACGCATTATAAACTTCATCAATTGCAGTGTAGACAATTTTTCTGCAGTCTTCTAATTGAGACTTTTTAGATGCTTTAATTGCAAAGTGGTCAATATTAACAATTGTAATAGTTCCACTTCTATCACCATAATAATCTTCATTATATGGGTCGAGTCCACATTTCTTTTGAATAAGATATAAATAACGTTGGTCTATATTAATTAATTCTTTTACTTTATTAGCATGATCTTTATCATAAATTCCAAAACAATCACCAGCAATAACTGCGCCATCTTGAATAAAATTATTTAGGAAATCACCAAATCCATCTCAAATTCCCATAATAAATACCTCAGTATAATTTAGCAAAAAGAAAAGAGGACTAGCCTCTTTTTTCTGCTTCAGCCTTTAATTGTTTATAACACTTATAACACAAAGGCTTATATTTATCATCTCCACCAATATCAACTTGGTCTCCAGATAACACTAGCTTTCTTCGTCTAAACTTGCCATTAATAATTGCAGGTTCACCACAATCACAAACTGATGGAAGTTCTATAACTTTACTTGCTAACTCAAAGAGTCTCTTTGACCCTGGAAATAAATGAGTTGTAAAGTCTGTCCTTAAACCATAACAGTAAACGGGGATATTTAAATATTCCGTTATACCTTTTAGCTCATCAATTTGATTTTCGGTAAGAAATTGAGCTTCATCAACAATAATAAGTTCTGGAGGCTCATTTTCTTTTAGATAAGCTGTATACAGGTCATGAAATGACTTACCTGTTTCTATAACATCTGCCTGTGCTGAGACTCCTACGCGAGACTTAATGACTGCAACTCTTTTACCATCAATTTCTACGTCATCTCTTGTATCAACTTCTGGTTTAACAAGTCAGACACCAAATCCTCGTTCAATATATTGAAATCGAGTCATTAAGGCATTTGCTGTTTTGGAACTACTCATAGTTCCGTAATAAAATACTAGCTCTGCCATTACTTTTTAAAGTTTTCTTTAAGAATAGCATCTTCACCAATATCTTGACCTTTGGCAGCTTTTTCTGTAGAACCTTTCTTAACTAAACCTTGGTCTTCAAATTCTTTCATAAAGCCAAGAGCTCTAGCATATAAAACACCCTTAAATTGATTAAAATCTTCACAATTACAAGCAATTTGGATGATTTCTAATAAAACTTGTCTTTTAATTAATTCTGCTTGTTTACTAATAATAACAGCTAAATCTTCATCATAACCTGGCATTATCTATACTCCTTTGGAACAAAATCATATTGAGGCTCATCTCTGTGTCTCGCCCAATGGAAGTAAATAACTGCATCAGAGTCAGAAATAGCCTGCTTGTCTACTACAACTCGTTTAATAACATTAACAAGTCTTTCTTTAAAGTCTGCATTAAATTCTTCCATAATTATACCTCATTATATTATACAATATACATAACTATAAAATTAAAGAAAAAGGACCCTAGAGCATAAATAGGCGTCCTTTCAACTATGGACCTCTTATCTTCCAAATAGCGTCCTGTTTTTCGTAAACATTTTTGTTGTGAATACTATAATACCAATTAAGATTTTCCCTCTGTGCGGGTGTCAAGTATCGACTTTAGGCTGTATGTTCTTGCATCCGAAACCCTAAGCATCAGCAGTGCTCTCCCGGTTAAAGTATCCTTACTGCCACCTGCACTGTAGTAGTGGTGGTCCTTTCACTGTTGTGCCATCTTTTTTGTCCAGAACAACGTGGGACTAGTAGAGAGTTATGCTCGCTCTGCGTACATTAATATTATACAGTATAAAAATAAAAATCCTCTAATTTTCAGGAGGATTCTTATCTTTAAATATAATTATTACTACTAATATTACAACAGCTAATAGGGTAGCGACTCCCATACAAATTGCCATTAATGGGTCCATATTAATTAACAATATCAAGCCAATGTTCAATTTTTTCTTCTCTGTCTTTAATATTAGCAGTTTTTGCGACTAAGTAGTTAAAATTATGAAATACTAGCCACTTAAATCTATTCATGTTTTTTGGTCGTCTATCAATAGTAAATGCCTTATAAGAACATAAGCTACCTTTATGATAAAACCAGTTTTCTGTTAACTGTTTTTTTGTTTCATTAGATAGATACGCAAGGTCAAAATAAATATTTTTATAAGTTTCTTCTAAATCTTGATATCCATTATCATAAAAACAAAAACCATGAACTGGCCCAACCACTTCATGACCCTTTGCATTATTATAACAAGTATAGATTTCAAATAATTCTAATTTCATATTATTTTTCTAAAGCTTTCTTAGCTTTATTATATTCATTAATACGCCACTTCATAGCAATCTTATCTACTTCGTCGTCTGGAAGTTTCATTAGCTTATCCCACTCTTCTTGGGAGATAGTATCACCATAAGCTTCGACTGTTCTTTCAACATGTTCAATAAAATCGTCTGGCCACTTAGGATCCCAGCGGTCCATATTATCTATTATGGCTTCTCTTGTATCCCACCAGTCTTCAGTGCCAATATTGTCATTCTCATCACAATGATACCATTGATGATGAACAACTTCAATCTTACCTTCTTTGACCATTTTATTTAACCATTTTCTAAAGTTGTTGGCTTCTTCTTTGGTAATATACTCATAATCAGTGCAGTAATCTTTTAGCATATCATAATCATAATAGTATTCAAACTTTTCTGCCCAAAGGTAATAAGCTCTATTTGGAGAAATAGTTACAATATCGTCTTTAATTAATGCTCTTTTAAGACCTTCATCTGTTCTAAATTTACCTTTATAAAAATATAAGTCTGCCATTATGATAATTTCTCCAATTCTGTTTTATAAACTGGCATCTTAGCCCAGTCATAAGTTTCAATTTCTTTTTCGCTGATAATTCTATCAATACTATTAGTAAGCATAAGGCTTTCAATTTGGTCTGTCATTTTAATCATGACTATATCAGTAATGTCATTAGAATGTTCTTCAACATGACCAACAGCTCTGCCAACAACAAAACCAATTTCCCAAACGGAGCCCGCGTTATTTTCTTTACCGAAGGATAAGAAGATTACTAAGTCAGCCTCCATTAGTTTTCGTATATCATGTTCATAGACTGCTTTAGCCCACTCTTCCATAGAAATATCCCAAGCATTTGGAATAACTAATTGATGGGGAATATAATATCTATTATTCCCAGGGATAACTGTTTTTAGTCTTTCAACAGTTTTTTCAATAATATATTTTCTTTCGCTAGTTTTCTTTTTGTCTTCATAGCAGAAGCTAGCTGCAATATAAATATTCATAATTACCTCCCTATCTTGTATAAGACAATTTTTCTTCCCAATATTTATCTTCATTGAAAGGGTCATCTTGGTGCTCTAATGTAAAATAGAAATCATCTGGTGATAATGTAGACCCAATTTCTTTAAGGTAGCTAGTAAATTCTGCTCTTGTCATATTAGAGACAATTGTTTGATCATCTCTCATAAAGTCATCAAAGTCTTTAGCACTATGAATATATTCATTGCTATCAAAGATTTCAGCGATATCTTTTTCAATTTCTTTTTTAGCTAACTCGAGTCTATAATTATAATAATCTTCTTTAGTCATATTATAATGTGTTGGACAGTCTGTAACATAAGACCATCTTGTATATAGACCATTAGGCTGTTTTAATATTCTTGCTCCCATTAGCCAGCAATCCTCCATTTTTTGCCTTTATCTTTGCCCTTAAGAATATGACAACAATAACTTAATTCACTGCCGCCGCCCCAAAGGTCAGACGTTCCACCATAACAAATAAGTAAAGCATCATTGGCGTCATCAAAATCAATAACAGCATAATGAGTTTCTTTTTTATCAAAGCCTTTTAACTTTGTATAGACACCATATCTTAAAGCTTGGAGTAATTCTTCATCAGTTAAACTTTTCATAATTATTGTAATAACTTTTTAACCTTGACGACGTCCTCAAGAACATATTTCTTTTGCTTGCCGACAGGGACAGTTCTAATATAACCGTTTTTAACATAATAGCCTAAGAGTTGACGGGAAACACCCATCGCTTCAACTTGGCCAGAAGAAACAACTCGACCGATAATGACGACTTCTACTTCAGTATCGTCATTAAGAGAATCTAAATATCTTTTTGCGTCTTTGACTTTCATAAATAAATCTCCTTAATTCAAATTAATGTAAGTAGCTTCAACACGAGGAATATCGATATTCTTATAAGCAGGATTATAGAAGACGTTAATCCAAGGATTAGTTAAATTAACTTTTTCAGACTTTAGCTTGACAACAAATTCTTCGACCTCGGCATTATGTTCATTGATTTTGCCAGGGAGATTTGTAGAAGAAATATCAATATCTTTAGCAATACTATTATTATAGTAGCTGAGTAAGTTATCTCTATTAGTTTCAAGTCTTACAATATGTTCTGTAATACTATTAGCTTCTCTTTCGATTTCCCAAGGACTATTATGCATTCCAGCAATAATAACAGCAACAAATAAAGGAATGAAAGTAAATGCAGTACCAAGCCAAGGACCGATACATTCGTCGATTTCCCAGTCATATTCACATGGACAAATCTTAGTAGTCTTTCTACATGGATAAGATTTCCAACTATTAAAATCCTCTGGTTTACCATTCGGCCACTTATCGATTTCGGAACCAGATTGAGTATATTCTCCTTTTTCATCATAGATATAATAATGCTTATTAACCCAGAAGCAGTGGAGAATGTGTGGGACAATGCCCAATAGGATGAAGAGAACGATTGCGGAAATTAATAAAATCATATTTTAATACCTCTACTATATTATACAGCAATAATGTTAAAAAATTTGGCAAAATTTTACTTTTTTTCTTATATACGCATATACGCGCGTATACGCGATAAGACATATAGCTATATATAATAAGCTTAAGGGATAAAGCTATGTTTTAAAAATATAGGAGTAAAGCTATGGTCTATTAAGCTATGGTCTATTAAGCTAGATTCTGATTATGTTCGTCGCACGCGTACGGGCGTATGTACGATTTTGCTCTACAAACCTTTACATTTTCTATACATTTGACAGATTTATTTGACAAACCTTTACATTTTATTATATACGCGTACGTGCGCGCGAGGGATTTTTAAAATTGCTTTTCCTATGTCTCTAGGCCAGTGGGGGCCCAAACGCCACCCCGGCCCCAGGTTATGGGAATTCTAGTATAGTGAAATATAGCCCCTATATAGCTTCCGGGGTAGCCTTTTTACCCTACAATACTGCTCTTTTCCTTAGGAATTTATACCTACATCTGTAGTTCGGGCCGCCCCCATAAGCTTAAGTATTCACTATATATCCTGCTAATCCCAGCTGCATCGTACTCCTTTTCCGTACGTACATCCGAATTCCAGATACATCAATCATACATATTCTTCACTAAATAAACTCATCTCCCCGATTCCCAGATGCATCTGCTCATCTACATCTTTAGCTTCATGTATATTCCGGCGATCATGGGGGGGGAAGCTTTAAGTTCACTAACCAGAAGTCGTACCGCAGCTGCAGAATTCAGATGCATTTTTCCCAAAGGAATTTTCGGCGATCCGAATTTATAGCTGTTAATCCTGTGACACTTCACTAAAAATAAAAAGACGAACCGGATTTCCCGATCCCCCATTTTCATGATAACATGTTTTTATAAAAAGTAAATAAAAAAAAGAAG
>Ga0310690_10004975_pt1 | contig 18390 bp, 33 predicted proteins | sample AusTroGonzalo_MG_2_FD_207661 | JGI IMG/M metagenome (GOLD analysis project Ga0310690, IMG submission 207661) | Bovine rumen microbial communities from tropical cattle in Woodstock, Queensland, Australia - Gonzalo_04 (v2) (version 2) | ecosystem: Host-associated > Mammals > Digestive system >...
CTTTAAAACGCATAAGTACCCGTAGAACTAAACGTTGGTAAAAGAATAAACCAAATTCAGAATCTACGGGTTTAATTATATCTAAATAATAATCTGGGTAAGCAGTAAAAAGAGTAATCCATTGAGCAAGCATATGAAAATGGCGTTCAAGCCATTCCGCAGTTATTGACGCACCTTTCTCAAGTTCTATGCCATCGCGCTCTGCACGTTCAATCAAATCTGTCTCAAGTAACTTTCTACGATTACCAAGTATAACCTTCTTTCTCTTTTCCTGCATTACAACCCCTCCCCACTTAGGTCGGCCGCAAACTCATCATCTTTCATTAACTGATTAAAACCTTCATTTTCATAGTCATCATAATCTACATCTTGGTCAAGGTCATAATAAGTTTCAAGCTCGGCCGCAGTTTTAAGCGATTGTATACGTTGAGTTATTTCATCTCCAATACCGCTTTCATTTGTATATAAACGTTGATTCCAACTCTGTATATTTTTAATAGTCTCATCAACAACGTCTCTTGTTTCTCCATCATAGAACTGATTAACAAAGCCCTTCTTTTCGAGCCAGCGGCATAATTCGCCCATTGATTCAAAATCACTTGCATTCTTTACGTTCTTCGGAGTAAACTCACCCGTCTTAACTAATTTATCATAAGAGGCAAGTAATTTATCTATATCTTTACCTTCGCGCAAACAACAGTCAATTTCATAAGATACCTTACAAATTTTAAGTGCCTGGTCAATTTGTAACGCTCCATTGATATTTTGCGTTAGAGTCATACCATCATATAAGTTCTCAAGATACCTTAACGCCTCATCATCATAGTTCATGCCCCATTTTTGCTGAAGCTTTGAGCGTTCTTGCTCTGCCAATACGGGTACAACTTCCACTAGGCCGCCCTGCTCGTCTAGCTCACGATAAGCTTCTTCATAACTACCCCAATCAATACCTTCATATTCTTCTGAAAAGAAAAGTCGATTATAAGCTTCAAGTAATTGCGGCCCTTCGCCAGCCGTAGCTCTCAACTCTTCATACTTATCAGGTATAAATGGTATATCCAAATATTGACATAGCCTATCCATTGCATTCCAACTATAATTATTCGCAGCCATTTGTTCTGCGATACAGTTAGTACATACATTTATATATCCCGAAGGGAAAAGAAAAGATTTGGTTTTTAAAAAGGAAAGAGAATCGAGTGCTTTGCCGCAAGAATCACAGTTTTTAAAAGTAAAATCTAAAGTAATTCTTGGTTTAACTGCCATTACTTATTCCTCCCTTTTATGGCGGCGCGCACAAGAGCGTTTAAATTGCGTTTTCTTGTCCTATTCATTCCATCAATCTTATCCACAACTTCGCCCCATAAAACTTCAAATTCCTTCGGATTCCCCTCCTGGTCGAGCGGCCGCACATCAACAACTGTACACACTCCTAAGAACTCCGCAGGTTCTAACTTAACCAAATCTCTTACAATCTTCTCAGTTAAATTCTGTCGTAACTTCATTTCTTTTTCTTCTCCTCCCTGGCCTTCTTTTCACATCTCTTACATTTACTTTGAAAGCCATCTTTACTTCTTGCTTTCCTAACCCAATTATTCTCATGAAGAAGTAAAATTCTCCCGCAGCAAGTACATTGCTTAAAATTTTCTGGAAAGAAATAATTACTTACCGTCTCCAAATGAAACTTCGCGGCCTCGTTAATCTTCGGTATAATCTTTTGCCTAAAAATAGTACTTATATAATTCGCCGTATACGACTTCCCAAATTCCTTGTTTACGTACCCGGCTATATCTGAATTCTTCTCATGATTAATTTTCTTATCTAAAATAACTTTTTGAACCTCAGTTAAGTCTGTAAGGTCTATATAAAAGTTCAATGTATCTAATAACTTATCGATGTTATTCTCAACTTGATGCGCTGCTTTGGCTTCTTCAATGCGGCTGAGTAAGTCGTCGCGGAAAAGAAAAAGTTGATAAACAGGTTCAAGTTGAGTGAAGTCAAAACAATGGGCTGGACGGGGTTTTTCTTTTTCCCGTAATAACTTATTAATTTGGTTTAATTGTTCTTCGTTGAGGCGCGCGGGGTCAAGATTTTTGTCAAAAATAATTTGAGCTAAGTTGCCTTCGCGCAAGCCTAAAGGGTAAACTGGAATGTCAACGTCAAAAGTTATCGTATTAATGAATTGCGGCTGCGGCAAGTGGCCTAACGTATTAATCGGCGCATTATATGAATCCTTTAACGTAAATTGCTGGCGTCGAAGGTCTATAAGCTCATGACGTTTCTTGAGATAGGTAAATTGGGTAAGTTCTTGAGCGGCCGCAAGTAAATGGTTTCTTTCTTCCGTCGTAAATTTATCTAGAAGCTCTTGTCTAGGCTGAAGGGTTCTTTTTCCATTTAGTAACTCATAATAGGTAATAAGAAGGTCGGTTGAATCGATTTGCTTCCAAAGGTCTTGGAAAGTAGACTTGAGGTCTTCAGGACAATTTTTAAGTGCGGCCGAGCGACTAAACGTTGTTTTGGGACGTTTAAGAGGGACGGTTTCGTTTAGGGTATGGAGTTGTAGGTCGTTGAAGTTTGGATTTTCCATTAGTGAGTCGAGCGATTCAAACTCATCGTCTTTGGTCCATCGTGTACGTAAGCCGGTTCCTTTTCCAATCGCCTCCCCATTTGAGTCTTTGCCCCAAAGTAGATAGTCTGCAAGAGTTGCGAGTTCGGTTTGAGTTAAATTGTCAAATTGGACAAGATAGGTTGAGAGGAAATTTTTACGTTTCTCTGCGGTTTCTAAGCTAAAATCTAATTTAAGTCTATTCTGTGCCATATATATATTAACGCATATGCGTTTCCTCCATTGATTTTTTTACTCTACTTATATTATATCATAGGTTTAGGCTGTTGTCAAATTTTAGATTTTGAATTTTAATTTTAGATTTTGATTTTTGAATTTTGATTTCATGGATATTATTTGGGAGAGGAAGTTTCACGCTTTAGCAAATTAAAGCGTTAATCCGAGAAAGTACCCCCTCTGTCCCTGGCTTTTGTTGGTATAAATAAAAACCCTTTTAGGGCTTTTATTTTACGATTTTAAACGTGTTTAAAATTGTAGGGGGTATTTTTTAAGGTACTAAAAAATCCCGATAAAATCGGGATTTAAAAGGGTTATATAATATCATTACTATCATAGTTTTCTAACCTATAAAAATCAATTTGATTTTCTAACCATGCCCACAATTTGCGATTGCTTACCTGAATCGCTAAACCATCAACAACGCCCTTATGACTAACTGTCTTGATTGCGTTTAACTCGGTTAAAGCATTTAAAAACGTTTCAGTTTTTAACACTTTAGGTGGTATATAGCACTTACCCGTTGAGTTATCAATGTCTATTGAATAAACAATATACTTTGTTTTTATATTATCAATTCTACCGCCATTGATTTTACGTTCACAAGGTACAAGCTTATTGTTAACTCTAATGGTAAAATCAACCTTGCCTTGTTTCGCGACTTTCTTTTTATTGCTTTTGGGAACACAAGATAATATTTCTATGACCTTGCCTTGTATACCGTCGTCACCGTTCAAGCAACCTTGAATATACATATTTAAAGCAATGTCATATCTTTTAATATCTTTAGTGGTAAGGGGTAAAAATCCCGCCTTAAGGCAAATATTATCGAATTCAAGTGTTAACTGTTCAGTTGTTAAATTAGTGTTATTAATAGCCATTTTTCTTTTCTCCTTTTCTGTGCAAAGCACTTAAAAACATATATACTTTGATAATACTATTATATATTATTGCGTGCTGCATTGCAAGGATTTTTTCATCGACTTTAACAACTTAGTGTGTGAAAGTTCTTTGCGTTAGCACTTTAATTTGCTAAAATACGTCTAACTCGTGTCCCGGGGTTTTAGACGTGCAGGAGCTGCGACTGGGTTAGACGTGGTACGTCTAAATCGGTCGCCAAAAAATTAGACGTGTGGGAGCTGAGGCGGCACTTTCACACACTAACGCGTTACCACTCTAAGTTTTTAAAATCGATAAAAAAAGTCTTGCAATTGGTTCTATAATGTGATAATATTATAATAGAAAAAGGAATAAAACACTTGTTTATAGAAAAGGAGCAAATAAAATGTTAAGAGTTGAACAGTGGTACACAGAAAACGAAAATAAGTTTATCGGTATGGACGATTATACAATTGATTCTATGATTGACGATCTCCCCTATTATAGCGAATATGATTATTTTAATCGTAACAACAAGAACTATATGAGAATAGTTGCGGATAATACATTGTATGAATGGGTATTTGATGAAGATTGTGTTTGTATCTCATGTACTACATATGAGATGATTAAAATTGATGATGATGATGAAGATGAAACATTGCATGAAATTGAATTGGAGGAGTGGTATAGAGATAGAATCTAAAAGAGTGGGCATATGCCCATTCTTTTTTTAACTTTAACACTTTAATTGATTAAAGCGATAAAGTGAATACACGTCTAACTTTTATTGCTTTATGGGGATAGTTAGACGTGTCACGTCTAATCGTAATGTTTATTTATACGTCTAAATGTATATTTTTAAATAAAATGTGTTTGGAGCTGGGACACGTCTAATCCGAACTCGCCCATTAAAAAATTCTTGGAGCTGCGATTAAAAAATAATATTTTATTTTTTCAAAATACTTGACACCACCATAAAAAAGATGTATAATCATAGTAGATAGAAACGAAAGGAGAAAACAAAATGAAAATTGTAATTAACGGAACATTCGGCGGCTTTGGAGTAACTGATACCTTACTTGCGCACCTTGGCGCAGAAAACTCTTGGGATATTGACCGCACTAATCCCGATTTAATTTGGGCAGTTGAGCATTTAGATGCCCATGAAGTTAACGGAAGATTTGCAGACTTAAGAATTGCAGAAATTTCCGACGATTCAACCGATTGGGTTATCGAAGAATATGACGGACTTGAAAAAGTTATGTATGTTCTCGATGGAAAAATCCATTGGACTTATGGAATATAAATCGTGATTAATTTCACGATTTTATTTCTGGGTTAGACGTGACACGTCTAATATAAAATTGTACTGAAAAAAATACTTGACTTTTTTATAAAAATCATATATAATTATATTAAAGAAAGATAAAGAAAGGAACTTTTAAAAATGAAAACCTTTGAAAAGATTTTAACAATTATAACAATTTTATTTTTAACTTGGCTTATAATTTCTTATATCCAAATTACATCTCAAAATTTAGATTTTGACACACCAACGCAATTATCAAATTGGAATTTATTCCAAATTTTTGAAAACATTTTGTAGCCTCCTTTTCTTAAGAAATTTTGCCCTTGTGCGAACCATCAAGTATATGGGTCATTAATTTATCACTTGCCCATGGTGATAAAAGAAATGTTACTTGATGGTGGGCACAAGGGCAAAATTTTTGGGTTAGACGTGACACGCCTAATTTTTGAAAAAATTTTCTCCCAAAATTCTTCCTAAAATTTTCCTAAAATTTTTTCCTAAAAAATATATATTTATAGCGTTTTTTCCTAAAAAAGTTCTTGACTTTTTTCCCAAAATGTGATAATATATAATTACAGAAGGGAGATAAAAGAAAGGTAGGTACCCAAAATGTTAACTAATAGAGAAAATTATATTTGGACAATTATGGAAGATGAAGGGATCGCAACAAGAGAAGAACTCGGCTTGGCGGTTGCACTTTGCGGACAGAGTGAACAGACCCTCAACAGTGTTTTATATATTCGCACTGGATATAGAGATATTGAACAGTATCTCGAAGAATATTTTGAAAATTGATTTTTTCGTTCCTTTCCTAAATATATATATTGAAAAAATCGTGAAGAAATTCACGATTTTTTTCTTTGTCCTAAAATTAGACGTGTTACGTCTAAGTCCGACCCATATGAATTTTTATGCATAAAAATGTATAAACTTTCTTTCAATAGCACTTGACTTTTGTATGCAATAGGTGTATAATAAAAGAAAAAACGGTAAAAGGAGAGTGACAAAAAAATGACAAAAGCAATTTACTTCGATATGGACGGAACTATAGCAGACCTTTACGGGGTTGAAAATTGGCTTGAAAATTTAAGAGCAGAAAATCCAATGCCCTATAAAAAAGCCGCTCCGCTCCTTAAATTAAATCAGCTTGCAAGAATTTTAAATATTTTACAGAAAAAAGGCTATCGGCTCGGGATTATCTCTTGGCTTTCCAAAAATTCTTCCGAAAATTATGATAATGCGGTAACAAAAGCAAAAATGAAATGGTTAAAATCCCATTTGGCAAGCGTAAATTTTGACGAAATAAAAATTGTGCCTTATGGAACACCAAAAGAAAAAACAGTTGATTTTCCAAAAGGAATTTTATTTGATGATGAAGAAAAGAATAGAAAAAATTGGATAGGACAAGCATTTGATGAAACAAAAATTTTAGAAATCTTAAAGGCACTTTAAGTGCCTTTTTTTGGAAAATGAATTAGACGTGACACGTCTAAGGAAATTTTTTATAAACTTTTTTCCTAAAATACTTGACTTTCCTCTTCAAATTTGTTATAATTAAATAAACTAAAGGAGGTAATAAAAATGAGTGATAATATTATTTATGTATATACCAACGAGTATGGTAGAAGAAAATCTTTAAGGGTTGAATGGGATAACAAGACAAATGATAACAAATATCACTATATTATGAGAGATTTGGCAACAAGTGAAATTTGTTCTAGCGGTTATGCCATTGCGGACATTATCGTAGATTTTTTAAATCAAGTTAAAGTAACTGAAATTTTTTAAAGAGGTGAATAAAATGACTTGTTTATTCTATGACAAAGAAACGGGCGAAGAATTCTTCGTTGAAAGAGAAAACAAAAAAGAATGTAAGGACATAGCAAAGTTGTATTTTAACGAACCCGTTTTAATTGACGTGGTAAGCGAAGAATATGCCGAATGGTTAGGATTGGACACTTATTAAGTGTCCTTTTTATAGTTAGACGTGATACGTCTAAGGCGCGCCGGCGCTTTCGTGCGTTAAAGTGTGAAAGTAATGTATACAATATACATTAGATTTTCTATTGACTTTTGCATATAAATATGATAATATATAATTGTTCCAAGGGAGAGTCGCTAAAAGGTAGCGTGCCCGTTCGAGTCGGCAAAGTGGTCACCAATGGTTCGAATCCAAACTCTCCGCAAGGAACTTAAAAAAAGTTTGAAAAAACTCTTGACAAACTTAAAAAAACATGCTATAATCTAAATGTAAGATGAAGAAAGGGAAATCTACTTCCCAAAACTAAAGAGGGTTGTGACCGACACAAGAAAGGAAAATAAAATGACTTACAGAGAATTCTACACACACGTTATCAGCGGAGAAATCACCGAAAATGACATCGAGTTTGCAACAGAGGCAATCACCAAGTTGGACGCAAGAAACGCACGCAAGGCGGCGGCACCCAAGAAGGTTAACGAAGAAAATGTTGCTCTGATGGGCAGAATCGCAGAACTGATGGCAGATGGCAAGACAAGAGTTGCCAAGGCAATTGGTGAGGAACTTGGAATTTCAACTTATAAGGCAAGTGGTCTTTGCGGACAGATGGTCAAGGCAGGCACACTTGTTGCGGGTGAGGTCAAGCTTCCTAAGGTAGGCAAGAGGGTAGCATATACACTTGCATAGAATGAGAGGGAGAGAAATCTCCCTTTTATTTTTGGGATTTATTTAGACGTATAACGTCTAAGAAAAATTTTTCCTAAAAAAATTCCCAAAATTACTTGACATTTATATCAAAAGGTGATATATTATTATTAAAGAAAAACAAATAATTCCGAAAAACGAAAGGAGAATAAAAATGTTATTAACAATTTTTGAATGGATTATAGTTGTATTAGTTGGAATCGGTGGTATTGTTTGCACAGTATTCCTTTTTATGAGCGATTATCCTAAAGGTGGTATTGTTTCTTTAATAGTAACCATTGGTTTGATTGTGGGTATGATACTTGGTCTTAATTGGTATCACGGACACACCGCAACGGGTATTCGTTCTTTTAAAGATTTTAAGTCTGAATTATCAAATGGTATTAATCGTGAAATTGTAATAACCGCAGAAGATGGTAGAGAAATTTTCCGTTATGAAGGTAAATTTGATGTAGAACGACACGCAGACGGAGATGACCGCTATTTGAGATTTGAAACACAAGACGGATTAAGATATACAATTTCTTATGGAATTCAAGACACCGTTTTGATTATAGAAAAAGAAGTCATTGAATAAAAAGGGTTTAACACCCCTTTTTTATTTTACCTATTTTTAGACGTGATACGTCTAAGTCCCTCTTCAACTTTCACAAATTAAAGTTTTAAAGTATTAAAGAAATGTATACAATATTCAAATTTTAAAAACTTGACAAATTTTAAAAATTTTGATATAATTATATTAGAAAAAATAAAAGAAAGAAAGAGAGAAAACAAAATGACAGTAAAAGAATTAATTATAGAACTTGAAAAAATAGAAGATAAAAATTTAGATGTAATTATTAGCAGTGATTACGATGGTTATGTACTTGCAGAAGAAGTAATGGAAAATGAAGAATATTATGGAAAAGATGAAGGATTTGGTTGGAGTGTTTGCACAAGAAAATGTATTGCAATAATTTTAAAAAAGTATTGACAAAATTTGAATTAAATGTTATAATAAGGTATAAGATAAAGAAAGGAGATACGAAAAATGTCAGTATCAAGAAAAAATGAAAGAGAACTTTTAAAAGAAAAATATTTACAGTTGTTAATTGAAACCTTAAAAGATAATGAAGATGTTTTAAGGGTAAAGTCAAATGAAATTGCTTTTCCTGTTGTGGGTTGTGAAGGTAATGAAGATTTTATCGTAATTACCGTAAAAGTACCAACTGGTGCAGATAAGGGAATGACACCTTATGACGGTTACGCAATGGCAGAAGAGTATGAAATGAAGCAGAAAGAGAAAGTCGAAAAGGCAAAAGCAAATGCCGAAAAGAAAGCAAAAAAGATTAAGCGTGATGAAGAAGTCAGAGCAAAGAAAAAAGAAATTGCAGAAAAAGGAAAGTAAAAGAAAAGTGAGTCAGAAATGACTCACTTTTTGTTCCTATAATTAGACGTAACACGTCTAAGTATATTTTTTTAAAAAAGATATTGACTTCCCTTTTCAAAAATGATATACTATAGGTACAGTAAAGAAAGGAGATAAAATAATGAAATACATTATTTATTTTAATCAAACCTATTTATGGACAGAGGAAACAGAAAATAAAATTCGTACTATTTGCGAATTATAGTTAAACCACTTTGATTATTATGACGATGAGAAATATCCACTTATTAGTAAAAAGTGGACTTCTAAAGCAATTAAAGATTCGTGTGCAACTAAATACACTTTTAAAATTGTAAGAGAAGATTCTTTTAATATAAGTAAAAAGACTAGTCGAGAAATTTCTTACACAATTTATAATTTTGCAAATGTTGATGAAACTCTCGCCTATGCGTTAGAACATTATCAAGAAAAATATTTAAGGAGATAAAAATGGTTAGATGTCCAAAATGTTTAAGTGAATACTATACAATCATTTATGTTGATGAGTATGATGGCGATGGAGATGAACTTTTCCGCTTTAGCAAAGTAAAGTGTGACAATTGTGGCGGTCGCTTCTTCATTAAGGAAACATTCAAATTTAAAAAAGATGAAAATTGGTTTAACTACTTTGAGGAATAGATTGTGATTAACTTCACAATCTTTTTATGATTAGACGTATAACGTCTAACTCACACTGCGGCCGTTGCAAAAATCGTGCCAAAACTTTTGAACAAAAAATTTTTTTATTTTAAAAAGGGGTTGACTTCCCTCTTCAAATATGATATATTATTATTGTAAGCAAATTGATTTTAAAGAAAGGAATCTAAAATGGATAAAAGAAAAAACTATTATATGGTACTTGATACCGAAACCGCAAATGACTTTGATGACCCTATCGTGTATGATATAGGGGCAAGCATTATTGACAAAAAGGGCAATGTTTATGAAATGGTATCCCTTATAATCTATGATACCTTTTTCGAAATGGAAGATTTAATGAAAAGTGCATATTATTATGATAAGCGAGATGATTATCTTGACGATATTAACAAAGGTTATCACAAAATCGTAAGATATGCGACCGCAAAGCAAATCATTAATGACCTTGCAAGAAAATGGAATATCAAAGCAATTATGGCACACAACGCACCTTTTGACTATCGTTCAACCACGAGGACACAAAGATATTTAACTAAATCCAAGTCAAGATATTTTCTCCCCTATGGCATTGAACTTTGGGACACCCTCAAAATGGCAAGGGATACAATTGGACAGACTAAATCTTATACAAAATGGTGTATTGCAAATGGTTATCTAACGCAAGGCGGCAAACCAAGATTCACTGCCGAAATTCTTTATAGATATTTAATCGGTGATAACAATTTCATCGAGTCGCATACAGGACTTGCAGACACATTAATCGAAAAAGAAATTTTTGCATACTGTATGAGATACCACAAGCCAATGCGTAAAAAGGCATTTGAGTAAAAAAGGAGTGAGTCAAAAATGACTCACCTCTTCATTTTAGAGTTAGACGTGACACGTCTAATTTATGACTGCGCGCACTTCAACGAATTAAAGTGTGAAAGAATTGTATTAAAATAAATACTTGACTTTTTTCTAAAATTCATATATAATATATATGTAAGATAAAGAAAGGAGATTTGAAAATGACCTTTGAAGAACTCTTAAAAGAATTTAGTGGCTTACTTTCAAGAATGAAAGAAAGAGATGGCAATGAAAAATTAAATAAAATTTGTGAAGAAATTTTTAAAAAAGACTTGACAAACTCATCGAAAGGTGATATAATATAATTGTTCCAAGGGAGAGTCAAGAGAACAGAAACAGAAGCCTTCGGACAACGGAAACTTGCAACTTTTGACTATGATTTGGCGGAAGGTAGCCCTCATAGAAATTTCTTGGAACAATTTAAAAAAAATACTTGACAAACTCACCAAAAGGTGATACAATATAATTACAAAAGATAAAGAAAATCGTTGCCCACTACGAAGTGTGGGAGAAAGTGAGTAAAAATGACACAGAGAGAATTTTTCACAAATGTAATGAATGGAACTATCGGTGCAGATGAAATCGCACACGCACAGGACGAACTCAAGAAGTTAGATGTTCGTAACGCAAGGAAGTCTGAAAAGACCGCAACCGTACACGCAGAGGAAAAGGCACAGATTCTCGCAGTTCTTACCAATGAAGTACAGTTAGCAAGCGAAATTGCCGAAAAGGTTGGAATGTCTACCTCAAAGGTTAGCAGTCTTCTTGCTAGAATGGACGGAATCACCGTTACAGATGAAAAGGTAAAGGGTGGCAAGAGAAAGGGTTATGCCCTCGCCTAAAGTTGACACATCTTCGGGTGTGTCTTTTTTTTGGAATAAAAGTTAGACGTGACACGTCTAAGTCATGGCGCGGGCGCACTTTCACGAATTAAAGCATTAAAGAAAAAAGTTGTTGACAAATTTTAAAAATTGATATATAATATAATTGTAAAAAGAAAGGAGATAAAGCAATGGCAGAAAAATGGACACCAACGAAAACAGAACTTATTGAAGATGTTGAAATCACAGTTGAAAATCTTTTAACAGAACATATACTGTATTATATGTCAGAATATAGAGAAGTGGCAGATTATTATTTTATTGCCGATGTATTCAAACATAAATGTTCTGCTTTAGCGCTTCAAATTGCTAATGAATTGTACAAGGCAGATGAAGAGGACGAAGAATAGAAAGGAGATAAGAAAATGACAGTAAAAGAGTTAAAAGAAAAATTATCACAATTTGACGATGATGTGGAAGTAGCAGTTTATGACACTTATGGATATTGGGGTGAATGTAATACTTTTACTTTTGTTACCACAGATGATTATTACATAGAAAAAGATACTTTAATATTAGAAAATAGAGAATAAAAAAGGAGATAAAAAGATGGCTTACGAATTATTTGATGAACTTTCCACAATGAGTCTTGAAGAAATTTATGAAGAAGACCTCATTAAAATTAAAAACGATATTGAAACAGAATTAAGGAACAGAAGAAAAACAAAACAGTTTCTAGCAATTCAAGATTTTAAAGAAGCCTTTGAAAATCTTAAAGAAACAGGAATTAGTTTAACAGTGCCTATTCACTGTAACGAATGTAGTTGTTATTGTGATGGTGTTTCCGTAATGACTGTAAATGATTTCCATTTTGAAGATTAAATGAAAGTGAGGATTAAAATGAGAATTTATAAACCAACAATTATAATTGATGCAGAACTTACAAAGGAAGAAATAAATTCTTTAGACAAGGCAATTGATACCATAGATGAAATTCTATATTATATGAGAGATAATAATTGTACCACCGCCATTTGTGAAGATTATGACGAAGATACAACTTTTGAACTTGATACCTTAATGGAAATAACATATACATTAAAAAAATTAGGAAGTCTTTATAAAATATCCTAAAATTAAAAGAGGAGTCTATCCTCTTTTATTTATGAGTTAGACGTGTTACGTCTAATTTTTCTTATATTAAAAAAGTACTTGACAGTTTTTCTTTTTAGGTGTATAATAAAAGAAAAACGGAGGTGTTAAAAATGACAATGTCTAGAAAATCCGAGCGCGAGTTAATCCGCGCGCAGTTCCTCGAAGCGGTTGCTTCCTATTTATCCTCACTCGATAACGAAGTTCTTCGTGTCAAGTCTAACGAAATCGCGCTTCCCGTAGTGGGTTGCGAGGGCAATGAGGACTTTCTCGTTATCACTTTCAAAGTTCCCACGGGCGCGGATAAGGGTATGACCCCATATGATGGGTATGCGATGGCCGACGACTACGAAATGTCGTGCAAGGCCAAGGCGGATAAGGCGCGCGAAAACGAGAAGCGCAAGGCCAAGAAGATGGCGCGCGACGCGGAGGTGCGCAAGCGCAAGGCGGAAATATCCGCAAAGAGAGAGGGTTGACCTCTCTTTTTTATTTCTTAAGTTAGACGTGTCACGTCTAAGTCCCAAAATTTTGCTCGTTAAAAAAATAACTTTTAAAATTTCCTTGACACTATACCCCAAAAGTGATATACTACTATTAGAAAGTGATATTGAATTTTGAAAGGAGTCTATTAAATGAATATTGTAATTTTTGACACAGAAACAACTTCCCTCAACAAACCTTTTTGCTATAACGTTGGCTATGTAATTAAAAATGAAGATGGCGAAACCCTTATTGCAAAGGATTTTGTAGTAGAACAGATTTGGCATAACTTACCCTTGTTTTCAACCGCCTACTACTATGAAAAAAGACCGATTTATGTTAACGCAATGAGGACAAGAAAAACCATAATGAAAAAATTTGGTTATATCTGTCAAGAAATGATTAGAGATTTTAACAAGTATGAAGTGGCTTGTGCCTATGCATACAATTCTTCTTTTGACGAAAAAGTTTTTAACTTCAATTGCGATTGGTTCAAGTGCAACAATCCTTTTGATAATATCCCCATTTATGATATAAGAGGAAACGTTCACAACTTCTTAATGACTAAAGACTTTTTCGACTTCTGCGAAAAGTATGAAGAATTCACCGATAGTGGCAACTATTCCACCACCGCCGAAACACTTTACAGATTTTTAATTAATGATGTAGAATGGAATGAAGACCATACCGCATTAAGCGATAGTGAAATCGAAGCCGAAATTTTATTTAATACTTTAGAAGCGGGGGCGGAACTCGATACAAGTTATCCTGTTTCTAGAAGTATTGAACGCAAATTAAATAAAACTTTACATATTCAGACCGCAAACAAAGAAGACTATTATTTTGAATATGAGAAGATAAGAATTAACAAAGATAAAACCGAAATTAAACTAAAATAGAAAGAGGGAACACAAGTTCCCTTTTCATTTGGAGTTAGACGTGACACGTCTAAAAGACTTATAGAAAAAAATACTTGACAATTTTTTAAATTTGATATATAATTATATTAAAGAAAGGAGAAAAGAAAATGAAAGTTGTAAATGCAAATGCACTAAATAAAGAATGGTATGATGTTACTTTAGAAAAAGAAAAAACAGTTGAAGATATAATTAACTATGTGTTAATTCATCGTTCTTATGAGTTTGGATATTTCAAAATTTATGACGCCATTAACAATAAAGAAATAGTTTGTGAAATTTGGTATCCTTATAATGTCGCAGGAAATATTCCTTTGTGGGTACTCAAAGCAAATGTAGAAAGAGTTTGGGCTTTTGGGGATTATGGTCGAATGGATTATAATATTATTATGCAAGAACCTTAAAAAATTCTTGACAATTAATCCAATAGATGATATAATAAAACCATAGAAAGGAGATAAATTAATGAAAACAATAACATCAATTCAAATCGTTTTAAGCGACGAAGAAATTAAATGTTTTGAAAAAAGTGCAGAAATTTTAAACAATATTTTTGGTATTATGAGAGATAACAAGTTGCAAGAAATTCCCATTCTAACGGACGAAGAAGAATGTGTGACTTGGGAAAATACTTATACTTTAAAATTTCTTGAAGGTGCAACCGATGTACTAGAATGTTTTTAGAAGGGAGATAAAAATGGATTTTAGTAATAAAAAAATTGAAGAATGTATTAACTATTTAAAAAAGTTATGTCAAGTATACGGAGATGATTGTGATACTTGTCCCTTTGGAACATATAGTGCAACCGAATGTTACTTGACCGCAGTTGCCCCGTGTGATTGGGATAGTAAAGATATAAGTTGGATATAAGTGCAAAATTATTTGCACTTATTTTTTTATAGTTAGACGTGATACGTCTAATTTCCGAAAAAGTCAAATTTTCTCAACTTGTATTTTGTATACAGTATACAATTTAGGGTACAAATGGTGTCAAATTTTTTTAAAATGCACCCTAAAAGTTTGTTTGTTAATTAACAAACGATCCGTACACGGCGCGCGACTGTGTTGTAGGGGGACGTAAAGGAGCTGCGATTGTGTAAGAGCTGCGAATACGCGAGAGCTGGGACGTGGGGCAGCTGCGAAAACTTGACTTTTTTTGTCAAATTTTATTTTTTTTATAATTGGGAGCTGTGAAAAGTTGAAATTTTTTGTCAAATTTTCTCGCCGCAGCAATTCAAAAGTTACAAAAATTTGAAAAACTCTGAAAATTCTAGTATACTATTTATAGAAGATGAGAGAAGAAGTAAAAAAGCTACTCAAATCTTTCGCAGGAAAGAAGAGCTGAAAATTTGCAAAGTTCTGAAAATTCTGCTATAATATATATAGAAAGTGAGAGAAGAAACCTCTCTCATAAAGAAAAAATTTCCAAATGTAACTGGGTCGCGACCTACGCGAGAAAGAGTAAGAACAATGACTAACAGAGAATTTTACACCAACGTAATGAATGGAATCATCAATGAAGAAACTATCGCTAAGGCTACCGAGCTCATCGAAAAGATGGACAATGCGAACGCCGCACGTAGAGAAAAGGTAACCGCAAAGCAGGAAGCAAACAAGGTCCTCGTAGAAAAGGTAGTTAAGATGCTGGGCGAGGAACCTCTTACCGCAACCGACATCGCAGCTGCACTTGAGGTAAATCCTCAGAAGGCTAGCGCACTTGCTAGAATGGCAGTGAAGGAGCACAAGGCTGTAGCTCAGGACATCAAGGGTCCTAAGGGTAAGTGCAAGGGTTACACCGCTTGCTAGTTAAAGCAAAAGAAAAAGACCGAGAAAATCGGTCTTTTTTTATTTATATTTATATATTTAAAATTTGACAAAAAATTTCAAGTTTTTTGGTATAAAAGTACAAAAAAATTGGTAAAATATATATAAAATTTATATTTTTAATACAAAAATTTGACTTTTTGTTGTGTCGATGGCAGCAATTTTCTACCTTCTAAAACTACCATCAAAACCATCCCGAGCATTGCTGTGTGCGTGACTATAGCTACGGGCAATAGTTTGGACGGGTACGTATAAGTAGGGTTTATACGTTCTTACTTATAAGTAGAACTTATACGATTAACTAGTTAAGTTTACCCAGTTAGGTTTACCCAGTTAAGTCTACCTAGTTAGGTTGCCCAGTTAAGTTAAGTTGAGTTAAGTTAAGTTGAACGGGTATATACTTATAAGTTGACCGTTGAGGTTAACCGTTGAGGTTACTCGTTGAGGTTCTCCGTTTACGTTGCCTAGTTAAGAGTCAACGAGGTACGTTGAACGGGGTTTTATCGGGTTATATTTATAAGTTATACTTATAAGTTAACCGTTGATACCCGTCGTTGAAGCTGTAAGGTACGAAGCCGCGAGTTAAGTTGAACGGGGTTATTTATTATAAGTATATATATAAGTAGTATATATAAGTTGACCGTTGATGTTCCGGGTGCGCTCTTGGCTTCGCAAGAACGCCACCCTCAGGCAGCTTTTTTGGATTGAGTTAGGTTATATTTATAAGTTATACTTATAAGTTATACTTATAAGTAATATATATAAGTTTTCTTAATACGATTATAAGTAGAATTTAGTAAAAGTTTCTACAATTTTTTTGAGACCTAAAATTTTGAAAAATTTCTAGAATTTTTTTGACCTAGAAAATTCCTAGAAAATTATTAGCCGAAAATTTCTCCCAAAATTTTTTAATTAATTTCCTCTCCCAAAATTTTTGAAAAATTTTTTGACATTGAGGTGCGGCCGTCCGAAAATTAGCGTCATGAATTCCCACAAATAAAAAAAGAACGTAGAAATTCTTGGAAAATTTCTACGTTCAAGTTGTTCGTTTAGGTGCGGCCGTCCATAATTTTCCCAAAATTTATGGTTTCGCGCACATCTACATATTAATTGCCTTACAATATTCCCTTAAAAGAAGGTGATTACCAAATTCATTCCAGTCATCGAGAATTTCTCCACGAGGATTGATTATAATATCGTTGATTTCCTCTACTTCTATCTTACCAATAGTTGTGTTGATTGTTCTCTTTAACTTTGAATAGCAAGTAGTTCTGTGGAAGTGTATGTCGTCAGTAATGGCGGCGTTCCAACGGAACGTTTCGACATGAACTGGAATTGAATCGGTCTCAAAGTCTGGAGTAGCCATAAAGGAAAGTTTCTCCAAAAGAGTTCTATAAACTAATGACTGGTCAAAAACATTGCCTTCATTTACCCCAATATAGTTATCTCTAAACTGAATTGGATAATCGCCATATTCATTAATAAAAGGAATTACCTTCTCCGCATCACGCACGGTATATAATACACAGTTAATTCTTACTGGAATTTTTAACAGGTCAATAAGCTCTCTGCTATTCTCATGGGTATATTTTCCTATATGTCTGGAAATATTAAACCCAGTGATTATACCTGCATAAGAATTGAGCCGCGGTATATCTTCACGAGTAATAGGTAAAGTTGTATTTACAAACAACTTATGCCATGTACCTCTGTGCTTAAGATTTAATTCATGCACCTTATTAACTAACTTATCAAAAAGAACTAAGTCAGCTAAAGGCTCGCCGCCTGTGATTACAAAGTCACAGTTCGGTGTAATCATACTCATTATCTCCATTGATTTGAGTACTCTATCTATATCAAAGCTCGGATTGTCTTTATATTCTTTTTTATTTACACAGAACGGGCAGTTATTCTTGCAATCATAAGGTGCAAAGATTGTAACTGTCGCGCCCTTTGGATTTGATACATAATACATTTCTTATTCCTTTCTACATAGTAATGTTTATTTAACATACTCTACATAAAGTCTATTACTTTCTTGCACGGTTAGTAAACCATGTTTTTTATATGCACGAAGAAACTTACGTTTCAAACTCTTGGAAATTTTTTTATCTTGAAGTAAGTCAAGTAATTTTTCATACAACTTATATCCCATTACTCATCACCTCCATATAAAAATTCACATACAGGACACAGCGGCCCTTCGTTCTCAAGAGTATAATAATCTCCATATTCATTATAGTCACATTCGTAGATTGGCTCGCCGCACTCGGGGCATTCATAAAATCTTTCTTCCCAATCTATATAAGAGCCATACACTTCCTGGCAAAATCTTGCCACTCTTTCCCATACTGACATTTAAATCACCTCAATCGAAATTCTATCATATACATACTCTGCGGCCGCCTGATACATTTCATTTTCACTCAGGTTTGCACACCCATCTACTTCTACTTCTAAGAACTCATTGTCAACCCAGACTCTTATTACTCTTGTATCACTCATATCTTCCTCCATTTAACGAAGCAAACAATTTTCTTCTTAAGACCTCATCTTCATCAA
>Ga0310690_10004977_pt1 | contig 18387 bp, 9 predicted proteins | sample AusTroGonzalo_MG_2_FD_207661 | JGI IMG/M metagenome (GOLD analysis project Ga0310690, IMG submission 207661) | Bovine rumen microbial communities from tropical cattle in Woodstock, Queensland, Australia - Gonzalo_04 (v2) (version 2) | ecosystem: Host-associated > Mammals > Digestive system >...
CAAAGGTACGCTTTCTTTTCTTATCTGCCAAATGTTACGACCTAAAAACGTGCTTACACATAACAAAACATGCGATGTCGTCAAACATCGCACGTTAAGTCGTCAAACATCGCACGTTAAGTTGGCAAACATCGCACGTTAAGTTGGCAAACATCGCACGTTAAGTTGGCAAACATAACACGTTATGTTTGGCAACGAGGCCTGTGCTTTCGGCTCAGAAGCGGAAGTATCGCTTGGCGTTGTAGTAGGAGATGTCCTCGACCATCTGCCTGATGAAGGGCATTTCCTCTGCGGGCAGCTTGCCGTCCTCCACGTCCTGCCCGATGAGGTTGCACAGGCAGCGGCGGAAGTATTCGTGCCTGGGGTAGGAGAGGAACGAGCGGCTGTCGGTCAGCATACCTACGAAGCGGCTCAGCAGACCGAGCACCGAGAGGCAGTTCATCTGGCGTTCCATGCCGTCGAGCTGGTCGTTGAACCACCAACCGCTGCCGAATTGTATCTTCCCCGGCATGGGGCCTTCCTGGAAATTGCCTATCATGGTGGCCAGCATTTCGTTGTCCGAAGGGTTGATACAGTAGAGGATGGTTTGTGCCAGATTGCCTTCGCTGTCCAGTCGGTCGAGGAAACGTGACAGGCTTTCGCTGGTGTTCCAAGTACCTATACTATCAAATCCAGTGTCAGGGCCTAACTTCCTGAACATACTACTATTATTGTTTCGCATCGGACCATAGTGAAACTGTTGCGTCCAGCCTGCCTTTGCATCCATTCGACCGCCTTCGAGCATCAAGGCAGAACGGAACTTTCCGACCTCTTCTGCGCTGGGTTGCTTGCCTTCCATCACTTTCTGGAAGATGCCATTGAGTTCGCTTTCGGTGAAGTCATCAGCATAAAACTCATTAACACCATGGTCAGAGAGGCGGCAACCTACGCTTGCAAAGAAGTCGTGACGCTTCTGCAAGGCATCGAGCAGGTCGGTATAGGTGCGGATGGTTTGCTTTGCTGTGACTTCCAACTGCTCGATATAAGAGCGGTAGGCAATGGGGTTGTCGATGGCCATTGCTTTGTCGGGACGCCAAGTAGGCAAGACCTTTGTCTCAACAGCAGCCTCCCCCTTCCCCTCCAAAGGAGGGGTGAAGCAATCGCTCGACGAAGTCAACGGCTGCGGCTTTACCCCCTCTCCATTGGAGAGGGTTTGGGAGAGGCTTATGTGATAACGCAGGTCGTCCGCAGGGTCGTCGGTCGTGCAGACGACTTCTACGTTGTAGCGGCGCATCAGGCCTCTTGCAGAGAACTCCGGCTGCTGCAGCTTCTCGTTGCATTCCTCGTAAATCTCTCGTGCAGTATTGGCATTCAGGAGCTTATGAATGCCAAAAGCTGTGCGAAGCTCCAAGTGCGTCCAGTGGTAGAGAGGGTTGCGCATACAGTAAGGCATCGTCTCTGCCCACTTCTGGAACTTCTCCCAATCGCTGGCATCGCCCGTGATGTACTTCTCCTCCACGCCGTTGCTGCGCATGGCTCTCCACTTGTAATGGTCGCCGCCAAGCCAGAGTTCCGTGATGCTACTAAAGCGATGGTCCTCGGCAACCTCCTTTGGATTGAGGTGACAATGGTAGTCGATGATGGGCAGATGTGCTGCGTGATTATGATAAAGTTCCTGCGCCGTCGCTGACTGCAACAGGAAGTCCTTGTCCATGAAAGGTTTCATCTCGTCATTTACTATTTAGACATTTATCATTTACCATTTGGTCATATACCATTTACCATTTGGTATTTGGTCATTTACTATTTGGCCTTTTACCAAACTTTATTGTTTCCCCCTCCTTTGGAGGTGTTAGGGGAGGCTGCACGCGATGCCCATTTCCAGCCCTCGCAGCTCGGCCAGTCCTCTCAGACGGCCAATGCAGCTATAGCCAGGGTTGGTCTTCTTCTTCAGGTCGTCGCACATCTGATGACCGTGGTCAGGACGCATGACGATGCTCTTCTGCCGCTTCTGCTGTATCTCGAGGAAGGCTTTCATTACCTCATACATGGGCACATCGCCCTCCAAGTGGTTGGCTTCGTGGAAGTTTCCTTCTGCATCGCGCTGGGTGCTGCGCAGGTGTACGAAGTCTATCCTGTCCCAGAAGCGTCGCATCATGGCAGGCAGGTCGTTCTGTGCGCTTACGCCAAACGAGCCTGTGCAAAGGCAGAGACCATTGGCTGGGCTTGGCACAGCATCGATGAGTGCTTGGAAGTCCTCGGCAGTACTGAGGATGCGCGGCAGGCCAAGGATGGACATTGGGGGGTCGTCGGGATGGATGACAAGCTTCACGCCTGCCTTCTCTGCTGCGGGACACACCTCTTGCAGGAAATAGATAAGGTTCGCGCGTAGCTTCTCGGGCGTGATGTCCTTGTAGCGGTCAAGCTCCTTCTGGAACTGTTCCAACGTGAAGCTTTCCTCAGAGCCGGGCAGACCTGCAATCATGTTGCGGGTGATAAGCTCCTTCTCCGCCTCGTCCATCTGTTCGTAGCGAGCCTTTGCCTTTGCCTTCTCTTCGTCTGTGTACTCCTTCTCAGCACCGGGGCGGCGCAGGATGAAGAGGTCGAAGGCAACGAAGGCTGCACGCTCGAAGCGAAGGGCACGGCTGCCGTCGGGCATCTCGTAGGCAAGGTTTGTGCGCGTCCAGTCGAGGACAGGCATGAAGTTATAGGTCACGACATCCACGCCGCACTCGCCAAGGTTCAAGAGGCTTTGCTTGTAATTGTCGATGTAACGCTGGAAGTCGCCTGTCTGAGTCTTGATGTGTTCATGCACAGGCACGCTCTCCACCGCTGCCCAGCGCAGGCCGGCGTCTTCTATTATCTGTTTGCGCTTGAGGATTTCCTCCTTTGTCCACACCTCGCCATTAGGGATGTGGTGCAGCGCTGTTACTATACCAGTGGCTCCAGCCTGACGTATGTCCTGCAGGCTGACAGGGTCGTTGGGGCCATACCAACGAAAACTTTGTTCGCAGAGAATCATGGGGTTAATGGGGTTAATGGGTTTAATGGGGGAAGGTGGGTTTGATGGGGTTTATGGGCTTGATGGGTTTAATGGGGTGATTGGGCTTGATGGGGTTAATGGGGGTAATTGGGTTTAATGGGGTGATTGGGCTTTATGGGCTTAATGGGTTTGATGGGGAGTGTGGGGGCGTTGCCCATTTAGCCTATTAAGCCCATTTAGCCTATTAAGCCCATTAAGCCCAATCACCCCATTAAGCCCATAAACCCCATCAAGCCCATTTCTTCTTAGATTGAGAAAGCATCGAAGCCGCCATCTACCACTGACAGCACGCCTGTTACGAAGCTGCTGGCATCGCTGATGAGGTAGTGTATTGTACCGAAGAGCTCTTCTGGCTCTGCAAAGCGGCCTGCAGGGGTATGTGCGATGATGGTCTTTGCCCTGTCTGTCAATGAGCCGTCCTCGTTTGTCAGCAAGGCACGGTTCTGATTGGTCAGCAGGAAGCCAGGCACGATGGCATTGACGCGGAGGCCTGGGCTGAACTTCGAGGCAAGCTCGGTTGCCATGTACTTCGTGTAGTTGCCGATGGCTGCCTTTGCTGCACCATAGCCCACAACTCGAGTGAGCGGACGCAAGGCACTCTCGGAACAGAAGTTCACGATGGCGCCCTTCTCGTTCTTTGCCATGACGGGCACAAAGACTTGCGTGGGAATGACTGTGCCGAAGAGGTTCAGCTCGACAACCTTCTTGAAGGCGTCGAGGTCAAGGTCGAGGAAGGTCTTGTCGGGAGCGATGGTAGCGCCTGCCATGTTACCGCCAGCGGCATTGAGCAGGACATCGATGGTGCCGAAGCGAGCCACGATGTCGTCGCGGTTCTGTTCCAGCACTTCCTTCTTCAGTACGTCCGTCACGAGGAAGAGAGCTTCGCCTTTCTTGTTCAGCTCAGCTTCCAGTTCCTTGCCTTGGTCTTCCACACGGTCGAGCACAACGACCTTAGCACCTTGCTCCACCAGATAGTGGGCAATGTTCTTGCCGAGGATGCCGCAGCCGCCAGTCAGCACGACAACCTTTCCTTGAATGTCAAATAAGTTTTTCATCTTATCATTTACTATTTAGTATTTACCATTTACGATTTATGTACAATTGGGTAATTTTGCTATTTACGGCAAAAGCCTTCCTCCTCGGGGGGAGGTTTGGAGGTGGACTATCCCTGCACAGCTTTGTACTTAGGCACAAATGCCTTGAGCACCAGCCATCCCAGCAGGTAGGCAACGGCACAGTAGCAGAAGATGATGAAGTAGCCCGCAGGCTTACCCGTGAAGCCGAGGAACTGCATCTGTGTCTTGTCGGCATAGTCAAAGAGGTAGCCACTTATCCAGTTGATGAGGAAGGAGCTGATGCCGCCTGCCATACCGTTGATGCCTGTCATTGTGCCGACAGCCTTCTTCGGGAAGAGGTCGCTGCCTACGGAGAAGAGGTTGGCACTCCACGACTGATGTGCTGCTCCGGCAAGACCAATCAATATGATGGGGAACCAATAGCTGTATGCGCCAAGCGGCTGTGCAAAGAGTGTCAGCAGGGGGAAAAGCGTGAAGATGAACATGGCTTTCAGTCGGGCATCGTAAGGATGCTGTCCTGTCTTGTTGACGATGATGGTTGGCAACTTGCCGCCATAGATGGAAAGCATCGTGATGGCATAGAGCACGAAGATAAGCAGCATGGCCGTAGGGTTGTCGCTCTTCAAGCCATATACATCGCTGATGTAGGCAGGCGTCCAGAAGAGGAAGAACCACCAAACGCCGTCGGTAATGAGCTTAGCAAAGAAGATACCCCATGTCTGCGGGAAGGTGAGGAACTTGAGGAAGGGAATAGAGGGGGCAGGGGGCGTGGTGCAAGGGGCAGGAGAATTGTTAGGGCATTCGGTATTCTCTTGCTCCTTGCCCCTTGCTCCTTGCTCCTTTTTTTCGTCCTGCTGTATATACGCCAACTCAGCAGCATTCACGCGGGAACATTCTTCGGGCTTCTTATAGACAAACACCCAGAGGCCGAGCCAGATGAAGCCCAGCGCACCGATGATGATAAATGCCATCTCCCAACCGTAGTACTTGGCAATCAGCGGGATGCAGATGGGTGCGATGAGTGCGCCGATGGTGCTGCCGCTGTTGAAGATGCTGGTGGGGAAGGCTCTGTCCTTCTTCGGGAAGTATTCAGCTGTTACCTTGATGGCACAGGGGAAGTTGCCGCTCTCGCCCAAGCCGAGTACGATGCGGCAGACGATGAAGAACCAGGCACTGACAGATGCAATGACGGCTGTCGAGGTGCCAACGGCATTGATGAGGTCTTCCTTGCCTTCAAGTCCGAGCCATGCCGCTGTACCCATGCCGCAGAAGGCGTGCATACATGCGCCCAACGACCAGATGCCTATTGCCCACAGGTAGCCTTTCTTCGTGCCAATCCAGTCCATGAAGCGACCACTGAAGAGGTTGCCGATGGCATAGACGATGGAGAAGATGGCGGCAATGCGACCATAGTCGGCATCCGTCCAGTGGAACTCGGGTGCAATAAAGTCCTTCCACGTCAGGGAAAGCACTTGGCGGTCCATGTAATTGATGGTTGTGGCAAGGAACAACATGCCACAGATAACCCATCGATAGTTGGTTTTCTTCAATTCAGAGTTCATTGTGTTTAGTTCATAGTTATTTCTTCTGCAAAGATAGGAAAAAATACATTACAAAGCAATATCTTTGCCTAAAAGTTGTTTGCTTATGTATTATTTTTGCTAATTAAGGGATGTAAGTGTGCTATTATTCCTAATTATTCTTCCTTAATAACGAATTATTGTGTAACTTTGCTTCACGTTAAACACATAATACTATGAAAAGACGTGAGTTTCTTCGCAACGCTGCCATTGTTGCTGCATCGAGTGGTATTGGTAGCATCTCCCCAGCCCTCTCCAAAGAAGAGGGAGCCGTGCCTGTTGTCACCCCTTCTTTGGAGGGGACGGAGGAGGCTCCTCTGATTGACAGCGAACCCGTACTGCAGAACTATGCAGAGACAAGTATGGGCATCGCCTTCAGCGTGACGGACTGGGCAAACGGTTATGTCATCTATGGCGAGAAGTCCGACCTGAGCGATGGCAAGAAGGTTTGGTGCGGCGGCTATCGCATGACGGCAATGGACAACGAGGTCATCCAAGTCCGTCTCACTGGCCTCAAGCCCTATACATTATATTATTATAAGATAGGAGCCGACCGTATCGAGTATAAGGACGGTTACCACATCCGCATTACAGGCAATGAGGAACGCGAGCGCATCTACTCCTTCCGCACGGCAGGCAAGGGGGCAAAGGCACACTTCTGCGTCATCAACGATACGCACGCAAGCTGGAAGGCCGTCAATCCAACCATAAACAAAGTGATGGAGTTGCAGCCGACCTGTGTCATCTGGAATGGCGATGCCTGCAACACAGAAGAGACCATTGCCGCACAGAAGCGCATCTTCCTCAAGCCTGAGATAGATAGGAAGGACTTTGCTGCCAACATCCCTTACCTCTTCTGCCCAGGCAATCATGACAATCGAGGCATGGCTAACCGTCACTTGGAACGTGTCTGGATGTACCGCCAGCCAGAGGAACGTCAGGCTCGCGACTGGGATTTGGGCAGGAACTTTGCCGTGCGCATGGGTGAGATTGCCTTTATAGGTCTTGATACAGCTGAGGACAAGCTCGACACCAACCCGAAGTTCTGCAACCTCTTCGTCAGCGAACCTTACCGCGAGGCACAGCAGACATGGCTTCGCGATGCACTTAAACAACCAGAGATAAAGAGTGCTCCTTATCTTGTTGCCTTCTGCCATATTCCTCTTTACGACCCGCGCCCCGACATGAACCCAGGCGATGTCTATCCGGAAGATGTTGACCCTAAGTATAAAACCAATTTTGCTGAGTGGCAGCGCACTTGTGCCAAGCTTTGGGGACCACTACTTGACAAGGCAGGCTGTCAGCTCCTGATAACAGCCCACCAGCATGTCTATCGTCTCGACCAGCCTAACGAGGAACACAAGTGGATGCAGATTGTCGGTGGCGGCCCCAACATGACGGGCAAAGCCGAAGGGCATTACCCGACAGTCATCGAAGGCGAAGTAAAGGACGGCAAGCTGCATATCACCATACACAACATCTACAAAGGCACCATCCAAGAGACGGTCACCATCAGCAAGAAGCGATAGAATGAATTAGAGAAGCTACAGGTTTCATTGTCCCCATAGCTTCTATAAACCAGCAATCCCCGAAGCAGTGCGCCTCGGGGATTGCTTTTTCTCCCCTTTGGGGGAGTTAGAGGGGGGCTCTTACTCTTCGCCCCAGATGTCCCAAGCGTAGTCTTCCTTGGTCAATGCTGCGCTGCCATCGACGGTCTTGTCTTTGTTAATAGCCAAGCTCTCTGCCAGCATCTGAGCTGCCTGAGCCTCTTCAATCTTGATTGATGGTTTAATGTATCTCATTGTCTATATTAATTAAGAATTATCAATTAAGAAATAAGAATTAAGAAATAGGAATGAAATGACAGCCCCCTCTCCCTCCCTTTCGGGAGGGTCGGGGAGGTCTGTTTACTTCAGCACTTTCTTGTTACCTATGATGTTGATGCCCTTCTGAGCCTTGTTAAGGCGCTGACCTGCGAGGTTGTAGATTGAAGATTCTTCATTCTTCATTCTTAATTCTTCATTTATAGAAGTCGCATCGTCATCACCGAAGGGATAGAATGCCTTGACGCCTGCATTGATTACCAGATAGCCCTTGCCAGCAGGGATAGTGCCAGTGGCCTTTGCAAAGCCGACCTTATCATTAAGCTTGGCGAGGATGTACTGAGTTCCGTTGGTGGCAACATCTTCAGTAGCAGCTACGAGATTGTTCTCTGTGCCAAGGCTTGCGCCTGTAGTGCTGCTGATTGCATATGTTCCTGCTGCATCAGCCTTCACAACGATTGCTTCACCTGCTGGAACAGTAGAAACGGGTTCAAGGTGAACGTAAGAGGCTTTATTCTGAGCAGCGTATGCACTTACCGCACTACCTGCGAAGTCAACGTCGAATGGAGCAACGTATGTTGCGTAGAGTTCTTCTCCGATTTCAACATAATCATTAAGGCCAAGACAGGTTAGACGAATGTTGTCGAAGACAATCCAATTAGCATCATTGCCTGTGCTGTTGGGCTTTTCAATGCCGATGGTCAGCTGTCCATCCTTGCCTACAGTGATGACATCTGTCGTGATGCGATACAGGCCTGTCTCAAAGTATTGAGCTGCATCACTCATAAACCAGGGCAGGTGGTCACCACCGAGGTCAGCCCATGCTACTCCAACACCTGGAAGGTTGCCATGCTCTGCGGAAATGTGCATGAAAGATGCACTTACCTTGTTGCTTTCGTCGGTATATGCAACCAGGTTGGCATGGTCTGAATAACTCTCACCATTGTTGTAAACGATGATGTCATTCTCAAAACTCTTTTCACGGTAGAAGCCGCTGGCACTCACTTGATACTTGCCAGCAGGAAGGCCTGTCACGACAGTCTTGGCATCGGCTGTCGTCTCAAAGAACTCGGCAACATAGTCAGCATAACGTCCATAGTTGCCCACGGTTCCGATGCCAGTCCATCCATATTTCGTATCGTCGCTTCCTGATGCTTTAGACTTGTTGAAATTGGGGTTCTCAATGAAGTGTGTGGCATCAATCGGGTGAGTTGTTGTTGCCTTGGATAGGAGTTCTGTACGCTGGGCGGGAGTTAGAAGAATCCATTGGGCATTAGGATTGCTTTCGTAACCTTTACCGTTAAGCTTCTTTAGTACATTGAAGTACTTGTTGCCGTCGGTTGTAAGATTGTTGGGGTCATAGATGATATGCCAGTCGTGGTTGTCAAAGATGGCAAAGTTATAGACATTAGTCTTACCTGCTACGGGGACAAAGTGCCACTTCGATTCGCCGTTCTTATCGAAGTATTCCTCTGTCCAGTTGAAACCTGTCCATCCCACACTCTCTGTGCCATCAACATGGTAGTTGGTTAGACCATCTCTTTCACCGTCTGCGATAAGCTTCACCAGGAATCCCTTTGAGTCAAGGGCCATGTGGGTACCCCAGTCGCTGTTGCAGGCAAAGAACATACCAGTTCCTACATTGAGCAGATAGTAAGACTCACCATCTTTGGGCTCGGAACCTATAATGCCTGCGATGGTTGCATCATCGAAGTAACGTGAAGCCTTCATTTTGCGCTGGCATTGTAAGGAGAAGAGGATTGCATCGTTCTTCTCTGTACCATTCGCTACATAGTATGTGGCTTCAGATACGTCAATACCTTCAGCTTGGGCCAAAGGAATGGTGGCGCGGAGGATAGCAACATCCACAGTCTTGGCTGCATTAAGCGCATTGACCAGATTGCCAGTCTTTTCGGAGAGAACATCGGTGTTGTGGGAGTCAACCACTGCCTTTGCCTCTTCGAGTGCAGTGGAAAGATTGCTGGCGAGAATGTCTGTTGTGTTACCAGAGAATGCTTCTGCCTCTTGGATTGCAGAATTCAGGGCATCTGTGTATTCCGAAATATCAATCGGACCAAGATAGCGTAGGCGGAAACGGCTGAAGAACACCCAGTCGCCACCTCCTGTGTAGTTGGTCTTTTCGATGCCGAGGGAAATACTTCCCCCCACGATAGTAGTCTGTATTGGGGCGTTGAGATATGCCTCTGGTTTATCGAAGAAAGCTTTCGTAACATCACCTCCATTGTCTGGGAAGTATCCGTATGTGTAACCCTCATCATGGTATTGGAAGCCGCTTACGGCATTGGCTTGTGCGCCATCGAGAATAGACTTCAACGGTTCACGTACATCATTGATGAAGTAGTAGCCACGTATGGTCTCTGTATTTGCTGAACGTCGTTCTTGGCACTGTTCTCTGCTGCCATCACGATAGAAGCCTGTGCAATAGAACTCATATATTCCATCGGGTACATTGTCGATGTTTTGGTAGTATTTCACGGTGGAGGTGTTCCAATATCCATGAGCTCTCATACACATGTATTCGCGGTTCCAGTCGGAGTTTCCGTCGTTCTTCACCTCTATCCAGCTACCCACTCGTGAGTCTTCGTTAGCCAGATTGTGTCCTTGGATGAGGAACGTCGCGTCGATGGGGTTCTCGGGGGTAGCGTTTGCTACGAGGTAGTTCAGTCTCTCCTCGCGCGTAACAATCTGCCAAGTGGCACGAGCCTCTACGTTATTTCGGATAAGTTGGTAGTTTTCCGATTCAGGTGTAGCGTGCAGCCATTCGTCTCCGTACTTGATTTGGTAGGCATTGCTTACACCCTCCTTTGTAATGGCGTTGAATGTCCAGGCTGTTACATCATCTCCCGTGTCAAGATACCAGTTTGAACCGTTCATGCTATTATTGTGATTGAACTTCGGATTAATCTGGTAGCCTCCGTCAATGGCAGTAATTGCCACGTCAAAACCGTATGCATCCAGATTGCCACGTGTGTTCCACCAACCAGTGTTACGGTTGTTCTCCTGAAGCCAATACCCTGACTCCACGTTGTAAAGGTACAAGTCAGAGCGACCTACAGCCTGCTCAATCGTAATACCCACGTAAGGCGAAGTTGTCTTCTCCGCAGCAACGCCAACTGCACTTCCCCCAAATATACCAATGAGGGCAAGTGACAGATACAATAATCTTTTTCCCATTTTGTTTTGATTAATTAGTTTATTTATGTTTGTTATTATTGGTTTATTGACTTAATATGTTTCAGCATATATTTCTGTTAATTTACGCGCAAAGTTATACATTTTTTTAATATGTGGCAAGCGAATTGGTATATTTTTTTGTTTAAGTTATTGTTCTGGAAAAGACATCCCCCGCTTCCACAACTGGAGGCGGGGGATATGTTTAGTTCCCTAGAGGGAAATGTGTGTTCTGGTTACTTCAGGATCTTCTTCCCGCCGATGATGTTCACGCCCTTCTGAGTCTTGTTCAGGCGCTGGCCGGCAATGTTGAAGATGATGTTGTTGCCCTTCTCGACGTTGATGCTCTTGATTGCAGTGCCAGTGTCCTTCTTGACGCCTTCGAAGCCGAAGTCGCAGTAAGCGCCGCCCCAGTTCTGCTCGATGTACATGGCAATTACATTCTTGCCAGCAACAAGCAATGCGGGATCAACTTCAATTTCTCTAAAGTCGTTTTCACCGCCTGTCCAGTTGAACTCATTCCATACCTTCGTGCCATTAAGGAATACTGCACAGTCGTCATCGTGAGTAACTCTCAGCGTCAGCTTGTTGAAGTCAGCAGGATTCTCAACATTGAAGGAGCGACGGAACCAGAATGTGTTGTAGTCACCAACCCAGCGTGTGTGGTAAGGACCAAATGAGCCAAGAGGCATCATCAGCTCGTCCCATGCAGAGTCGTCGAACTCAGCTGTTGTCCAGCCTTCTTCGATGTCAACGTATTCTTCATCGCTTACGCCATTTGCGTAACGGAACTTAGCATAGTAAGGTGTGTTGTCGTTTCCACGTGTGGGCAGGAAGACAACGATGGATTCGGGAGTGCCACAAACTGTGCATGCGCCATCAGCATAGGTGTGAGCGATGACGGGCAGAACCTCTGTCTTGAGTGCGCCGCAGTCTTCACATACCCATTCCTTCTTGCCGGGAGTTGTGCAAGTGGCAGGAGTCTCGGTAGGTTCACCCCAAACGTGTGCCTGCTCGTTGATCCAGAACTCGCCGAGCTGGAAGCCGTCGGCAAGCTGTGTGGCAGAGAACTTGAAGAACTTGAAGGCTTCTTCGCCGTTTACGGGGAATACGAACTCTTCCTTGTTCTTGGCCTGAAGCTGATAGGTCTGGACTTTCTCGTCGATGAGTGTCCAGCTCTGGTTGTCGTTAGAGCCTTCGAGCTTCCAGCTTACAGGATTGCGGCTGGGATAGTCGTAGGTGTCACTGCCTGTTACGATGGAGTACTGCTTAACGGCTACAGGCTCGCTGGCAATGATGATGGCCCAAGCTTCGCCAACGCCAGATGTTCCGAACTTAGTTGTTGCATCGTTATCGACAAGAGCAGCAAGGGGAGAGTCACCCCAGCCGTTACCGCCAGTAACGATTGCATAGCCAACCTTGTTAGCATCGAAGCGAGCATAAGTGGGCTCGGAAACGGTCAGCTCATAGCTTGCCGTCCAGCCCTGGTCGGCATCGGTGGTAGCAGTGATGGTCACCTTACCGGCAGCCTTACCTGTTACGGTACCGTCGGCAGCAACTGTGGCCTTGGTCTCATCGGATGATGTCCAGGTGAAGGTTGCATCTTCGAGGTTCTGTGTTTCGGGCAGGAACTGAGCGGTAGAGCCTACCATAACGATACGTGTTTCTGTATTATAAGTAACGTATGCCTGGTCGTCGAGCTTTGCATAGCTATAGCCATTGTAGTTACCCTGTTTGGGCTGTACGAAGGTGGCTGTCTTGCGGTCGTAGTAGCCGAATGCACCGTCGTGGCGCATTACAGGCTGGAAGTCGTAGATGGTTGTGCCTTCCTCCTTGATGGTCATGTAGTAGATGCGTCCGCAGATGGGCTGATCCCAGTCGGGGTTGGCGAACATGGAGATGGGGTTGTTCGAGGAGTTGAAGGATGTCTGACCTGTCTCAACCTTTTCGCCGCCGTCAACTACGAGTCCGCTGAGCGAAGCCTCGACGGTGATGTCCTGGTTGAAGCCGGGGAAGTCAGCAAAGTTATCGTTGCGATAGCCGCCGACGAAGTAGCCGAACTTGTCGGCACCGCCGTTCTTGTAGAGAGAGATGCCGGTGCTGGCATCGCTGCCGTTGCGTCCGCTGAAGACAGCAGCCCAGCCGTTGTTGGAGTAGAGGTTGAACTTGATTTCAACTTCTGTGCTTGCCTTTGCCTTGTAGGTTGTGGTGAAGGCGTTCTCCTTAATTGCGCCTGTGCTCTCAATGTAAGCCAGCGGCGTATATTTGTTGTCGTCCTGTGCAACAAAGTCTATTGGCTCGTATGCAAGAGGATAGACGTACTTGCTCACCTTGAGGTTGGCGAACTTGAACCAGAACTCCTTATGATCGTTAGCATCGCCGAACTGTACGACGAGCGTCTCATTGTTCTGCTTGGCAGTGAAGTCAATGGAGTAAGCCTTGTTCTCAACACCTGCGAAGGGGAATGCCTCGGCAATACCTATGACATTGTTATTGTAGTTAGCACCCGTTTCTGTTGTACCAAGATTGTAGTCATTAGCAACATACGCATGGAAAGGTGTGCTATGCCATGAGTCGTAAGCACTGCCGCTGTAGATGAAGGACCAGTTGTAGTCCTGACCTGCAATGGTCTCAATCTTGAACATGTAGGGTTCGTAGCCGTCTGTGCCGACGTATGGATTGATTTCGTTTGTCGTGCCGTCATAGGTAAAGCCTGCAAAGATGGACATGTGTCCGTCGTTGGTCTTCCAGTTGCGCATGTCCTTGTAGGACGGGTCGGTGTCAGTGATTTCCTCGAGAGCCATAGCACCGCAGTCGAGCCACTCGCCATTCTGGTACTTGTACTCGTGGTTGTCGGTGGTAAGCTTCACGCGCTTGCCTTCGTAAACGGGGATGCCAGCCTGGCCAGCCATAGCCTGACCGTCAGCACTCAGCTCAAACTCTGCGTTGTTGGCAGAGCCATAGAATTTGCCAGTGAGCTTGTCCTTCAAGCCGCCCTTGCCTTCGCCGTTCACAGCAGGAACGAGGTCCATGACGAGTGTCTCGCCTTCGTAAATCTTGAAGGTGTAGAGCTTCATAAGGGTAGCAGATCCGTCTGCATGGTCAACGTGGCAGAGGTCGAAGATGTACATGGGAGTGGTGCCGCCCTTAGGCTCTCCTTCACCTGCAATGGTGACACATGGATCGGTCTCGCCGTCTCTGTAAACATTAAGGGTTACGCCGCTGGCATCAACCTTAATCTTTTCTCCAGTCGGGACATTCACGCCTTCTGTTCCCACAACTTCGGCATTGCGGGCAAAGCATCCCTTGTTGTTACCGTTAAAGCGCCAGAAGAAAACATACATATTAGCGCCGTAACCAGAGCGAGAGCCGAAAGGAGCCTGATAGTTATTTGTTCTGCTTCCATCGATGTCGCATTCCATGACGATGCGAGTGTTAGCCTTGTGTACATAGCCTGTGTTGATGTATGGCATAGCGCTCATTGAAGAAGTCGTAGCAATGTACTCAATCTCGGTGACACCTGTGCCTGCAGCCTTCAGGGTGCTGACCTCTGTGAAGATGCCATACTCCTCATAATCGCCGAGGCTATTCAGGGCGTAGTAGGTCATGTTAGCCTTGCTGTAAACGTAAGGCTCGCTACCCGTGTAGCCGTTGATGTTGTCGATTGCAATGGCCTCGATGGGGTCTCCCATAGTGGCAGTGGCAGGCACGTCGGGCGTATAGCCGCTGTCGGGTGTGTAGTCCACAGCAATCTGTGTCAGGCGGAAGGTGCCTGTGACTGTGAAGGTCACAGAATTCGTCTCCCCTTCGGGTGTCCAATTAGGGCTGGTATAAGTACCAGTGTTAACTGTAACGTTAGCCGCCTGAGTAGTGGGGTCTGTGGTAATCTTAATACCGTTAAGCGTTCCTGCACCAGCAACTGATACCGTGAACTGGTAGGTGTTGTTCATGCTGATGTTCGTGCCAACAGCAAGAGTTGCTTCAGATCCATCCTGTTTGGCGATGTTCACTGAAACATGGTAGGGCGATGTCTTCCATGTGTACGGAATGGCGATTTTCGAGTTGTTACTCGGAAGCGTCGCCCTCAAGTTGTTTGCGCTGAACGTGACCTCGTCAGCAAATAGCTGGCCGATGCCAAGGACAAGCGTTGCAAGAAATAGAAAATGTTTCTTCATACTTGATAAAATTAAGTTAATAAATATAGTTTATTTGACATTTTTCACCCCAAAGTTACACAAATTATCAATACAAAGCAAGTAAAACTATAATTATTTTACTCTTTTGTGGTAAATAATACAAAAAAAGGAGCAAGGCACGACCTTGCTCCTCGATGGATGTATGTGTTTTGCTTAAATGTTGCCTACGCTGATGAGGTATTCGGCAATCTGCACGGCGTTGAGGGCTGCACCCTTCTTTATCTGGTCGCTAACGAGCCAGAAGGTGATGCCGTTGGGGTTGGCAAGGTCCTTACGGACACGGCCTACGAAGACATCGTCGCAGTTCTCGTGGAAGAGGGGCATGGGGTAGGGAGCCCCCTCTCCGCTCCCCCTTTGGGGGAGTACTCTGTCTTCTAGTTGCAAGCCTTTCCCTTCGCGGACGGCCTGCTGGAACTCTTCGACGCTGACGGGGCGCTCGGTCTCGGCCCAGACGCTTTCGCTGTGACAGCGGAGGCTGGGGACGCGGACGCACATGGCGCTGACCTCGCAGTCGGTGTGCATGATTTTCTTCGTCTCGTTGTACATCTTCATCTCCTCCTTCGTGTAGCCGTTGTCGCAGAAGACGTCAATCTGCGGGATGACGTTGAAGGCGAGCTGATAGGCGAACTTCTCGACCGTAGGCTTCTCGCCAGCAAGCACTTGGCGGTATTGTTCGTAGAGCTCGGCCATTGCTGCTGCGCCTGCGCCGCTGGCTGCCTGATAGCTGGCCACGTGGACGCGCTTGATGTGGGAGATGTTCTCCAGCGCTTGCAGGGCTACGACCATCATGATGGTGGTGCAGTTGGGGTTGGCGATGATGCCGCGCGGGCGGTTGAGTGCGTCCTCGGCATTGCATTCGGGCACGACGAGGGGCACGTCTTCGTCCATGCGGAACGCGCTGGAGTTGTCTATCATCACGGCTCCGTGCTTGGTGATGGTCTCGGCAAACTCCTTGCTGGTGCCGCCTCCGGCACTGGTGAAGGCGATATCTACGCCCTTGAAATCGTCGTTGTGCTGCAGGAGCTTCACTTCGATTTCCTTGCCTCGGAAGGTGTATTTACGTCCCGCACTGCGCTGGCTGCCGAAGAGCAGCAGCTCGTCGATGGGGAAGTTTCTCTCGTCCAATACTCGCAGGAACTCCTGCCCTACGGCACCGCTGGCGCCTACTATTGCTACTTTCATCTCGTTGTAATGAAGAATTAAGAGTTAGGAATGAAGATTTTCATTGCGGCTGCAAAGGTACGAATAAATTAAGAATTAAGGATTAATAGTTAGGAATTATTTAGAGATATGTGCGTGTTTTTGATAAAAGTCAAAGGCTTGCCGGCAAACATAACACGTTATGTGGCCCGACTTAACACGTTATGTTGCTCGACTTCACACGTGAACTTGCCCGACTTCACACGTGAACTTGCCCGACTTCACACGTGAACTTGCCCGACTTCACACGTAATGTTGCCCGACTTCACACGTAATGTTGCCAATAAGTACAGGGGTTGTCGGGCAGAAGTACAGCAGTTGTCGGGCAGAAGTACAGCAGTTGTCGGCAAGGTGTCCTTAGGTCGGGCTGCGGAGGTATAAATTAAATATGTATAGAAAAAACTTTGCGGTTTATTCTTTTTCCTTGATTTTTATTCGTAATTTTGCAGTCGGAATATGGACAAAACTGCCCTCATAACTGACCCTACGCTGCTTTTCTCCGTGGTGCTGGGCATCATTCTGCTTGTACCGCTGCTGTGCAGGAGGCTTCGCGTGCCGCCTGTCATAGGGCTTATCGTGGCCGGTATCTTGGTGGGACCCAATGGCTTCAACGTCCTGGCGCACGACCGCTCCTTCGAGCTCTTCGGTCAGGTGGGCATCTACTACATCATGTTCCTCGCCGGACTTGAGCTTGAGATGGGCAGCGTGGAGCGCAACGGCAGGGACGGACTCCGCTTCGGCGTCCTGACATTCTCCATTCCCTTCGTGCTTGGCCTTGCGTCGAGCATCTGGGTGCTTGGCTTTGGTCTGTCCACGAGCCTCATGCTGGCCTGTATCTACGCCAGCCATACGTTGGTCACATACCCTGTCGTGGGACGTTACGGTCTGAGCCGTCACCGCGTGGTCGTCGTCAGTGTCGTGGCAACGGCCTTTGCCCTCTTCGCCGCCTTGCTGGTGCTTGCACTCGTCGTGGGCGGGCAGAATCCCGATACATCGTGGCTCACGTGGCTCCTCTTTGCCCTGAGGTGCGGGCTCTACGTCGGCCTCTCCGTCTTCTTCATACCGCGTCTGGGGCGCTGGTTCCTGCGTCGCTACGAGGACAGCGTCATGCAGTTCATCTTCATCCTCACCGTCGTCTTCGTCAGCGCATCGTTGGCCAAGATGGTGGGCCTCGAAGGTCTGCTCGGCGCATTCCTGGGCGGCTTGATTGTCAACCGCCTCATCCCCAAGACCAGCCCCCTGATGTCGCGCCTCGAGTTTGTGGGCAATGCCCTGTTCATTCCCTATTTCCTCATCGGCGTAGGCATGATTATCGACATCAGCATCCTCGTCCGCCAACCCGAGACGCACTGGCTCATCGGCGTCATGGTGCTGGTGGGTATGCTCTCGAAGTTCATTGCCGCAGCCCTCATGTCGTGGACGATGGGCGAGAACCGTCAGGGCATGTGGCTCATGTTCGGCCTGACCAATGCCCACGCAGCAGGCGCTCTGGCCATCGTCAGCATCGGCATAGCCCCCGGCGTACAGCTCATGACCGACGAGATGCTGAGCGGCACCGTCATGCTCATCCTCATCAGCTGCATCATCAGCGGCATAGCTACCAGTCGCGGAGCCAAGCAACTGGCACTGAGCGACACGTCGCTCGAGGACAACCGAGGCTCCTATCACGGCAAATGCCTCATCACCTATAGTCAGGAGGACACCGTAGATGTAATGACACAGCTGGCCATCCTCATCCGCAATCCCTTCATCCCCGACAGCCTGATGGGGCTCTCCGTCTCCTACGACAACGGCGAGGAGCCGACCGTCAAGGGCAGACATTCATGGGAGAAAGGCCGCCAACTGCTCGAGAAGGCGCAGATGATAGCCGCCTCAGCCGACGTGCCGATGGCCATCGTCAACCGTATCAGCACCAACATCGCCGGCGGCATCATCCATACGATGAACGAATACGACTGCGGCGAGGTCATCGTCTGCCTCACAGACCGCACGACGGGCATGGCTAAGTCCTCGCTTGGGACGGTCATAGACAACGTCATCAGCGGCAGCCACCGTGAGGTGATGGCCGTCAGGAGCATCGTTCCGCCCGGCACCATCAGGCGCGTCGTCATCGCCGTACCGAAGAAGGCTGAGTACGAATTGGGCTTCTATAAGTGGCTGGAGCACATCTGCCGAATAGGTGAGGAGCTGGATTGCCATCTGGAATACCATGCCCACGAGGACACCATGCCGTACATCAAGGGCTACATGCAGCAGAAGCACAGCCACGTTCGCTCGCACTTTACCACGATGAACGAG
>Ga0310690_10004978_pt1 | contig 18385 bp, 15 predicted proteins | sample AusTroGonzalo_MG_2_FD_207661 | JGI IMG/M metagenome (GOLD analysis project Ga0310690, IMG submission 207661) | Bovine rumen microbial communities from tropical cattle in Woodstock, Queensland, Australia - Gonzalo_04 (v2) (version 2) | ecosystem: Host-associated > Mammals > Digestive system >...
GAGGCTGGCAGACAAGCGTCCGTTGACGAAATCGGTCATCCTCTGTGCCGGAGCCGTCTGCTTCTGGTTGGCCTGAAGCCAGCATTGGCGTTCTATTTCTTCTTGGAGGAATACCCCCTCTAACACCCCCTTGTCGGTGGAGGACTTGGAGATTATCTGGAAGTCTTCAGGCCTAATCTCCACAACCATGCCGCTGTTGCTCCACCTACCGTTGCGTCCGGAAGGGCTCATGCCGTTGACTACGACCTGTTCAGGTCCGCTTGCAGCGGGCACGACAAAGCCACCCGGGCACATACAGAAACTATATACGCCCCTACCCTGCACCTGTGTGACGAGGCTATACTCTGCTGTTGGCAACCATTTGCCACGTCCGTCCCTGCTGTGATACTGTATCTGGTCGATTAGCTCGGCAGGATGTTCCAGCCTCACGCCTATGGCAAGTCCCTTTGCCTCTACGTCTATACCGGTGGCAACAAGGTGGCGATAGACGTCACGAGCCGAGTGTCCTGTGGCAAGAATGACGGCTTCGCCCCTCATCTCCTGCTCCCGATGAGGGAGGCAATCCATCACCTCTGCCTCTATTCCTACTATTCTCTTGCTCTTTGCTCCTTGCCCCTCGCTCCCAATTATCAACTTTGTCATCTTCGTCTGGAAGTGTACTTCGCCGCCACAATCAAGGATGGTCTTCCTCATATTCTCTATGACGCGAGGCAGACGGTCTGTGCCTATATGCGGATGAGCATCGGACAGGATGGCAGGACTGGCGCCGTGCTGGACAAAGATTTGCAGGATTCGGTCGGTATTGCCGCGCTTCTTGCTACGGGTATAGAGCTTTCCGTCGCTATAAGCCCCTGCCCCACCCTCGCCGAAGGAGTAGTTGCTCTCGGGGTTGACATATTGTTCGGGACGGATGCGGGCGAGGTCTTTCTTCCGCTCACGCACGTCCTTGCCCCTTTCGACCACAATCGGCTTGAAGCCAAGTTCGATAAGGCGCAAGGCAGCAAACAGCCCGCCAGGGCCTGCTCCCACAACGATGACGGGCGGACAGCCGCTGACATCACGATAGACATACGGCTCGAAATCCATCAAAGGCGGTTCCTCTCCGACATAAGCCCTTACGGTCAGATTGACAAAAATCACCCTTTGGCGGGCATCAATACTGCGGCGGACCACCCTGACGGCCTGTGCCTCGATGCCCTTCTCCTGGCGGAGATAGGCCATGATGCTCTGCTCGTTATAGGCTTGTCTGGGGAGAATGCGAAGGTTAAGTTCGTGTATCATAGTTTCATTGAATGCACAAAAGTATAAAAAAACTGCGAACTATGAACCATGAATTATGAACTTTTTTGTATCTTTGCACGCGATTTTTATCATAAGACCACAAAAGAGCATAGGAAAAGGATGAAAGTAATCAAGTTTGGCGGAACGTCTGTGGGTTCCGTGGAAAGCATACTGAGTGTAAAAAGGATTGTTGAAGGACAGACAGAGCCTGTAATTGTTGTGGTAAGTGCTCTGGGTGGCATCACCGACAAGCTGATAAAGACAAGCCTGATGGCTGCCGAGGGGGATGCACTCTACCAGGAGTCCTTTGAGGAAATAAAGGGACGTCACGAAGAGATGATATGCGCCATCCTGGCCGCAGGCGAGAAGCGCGACGGCCTCATGGCTGCTGTCGGCGAGCTCCTCGAAGAGCTTCGCAGCATCTATCAGGGTGTTTATCTCATCCGCGACCTGAGCCCAAAGATACAGGCAGCCATCGTTTCCTACGGCGAACGCATCAGCAGTCAGATTGTCGCAGCCTTGATTGACGGGGCTAAATGGTTTGACAGCCGCGAGTTTATCAAGACCGAATTTAAGGCAGGAAAGCATCGTCTCGTCAAGGAGCTGACGAATCAGCTTGTGCGACAGGCTTGGCAGGAAGTGCCGAAGGTCAGCCTCGTCGGTGGTTTTATCAGCACAGATGCAGAGAGTGGAGAGGTGACGAACCTCGGAAGAGGCGGCAGCGACTACACGGCCAGCATTATTGCTGCGGCTCTGGATGCAAGCGTCTTGGAGATATGGACTGACGTTGACGGCTTCATGACCGCCGACCCGCGTGTCATCAGCTCTGCCTATGTCATCCCCGAACTGACCTATGTCGAGGCAATGGAGCTGTGCAACTTCGGCGCAAAGGTGGTCTATCCGCCCACAATATATCCCGTCTGTATCAAGCACATCCCTATTCTTATCAAGAACACCTTCAATCCCGATGCCCCTGGCTCCATTATTAAAGATGAGGTAAAGGACGATAAGCGAAGCATCAAAGGCATCTCCAGCATCAAGGGAACCACGCTCATCACCGTCGCAGGCCTCTCGATGGTGGGCGTTATCGGCGTAAACAGACGCATCTTCACCTGCCTGGCAGACAATGGGATAAGTGTTTTTATGGTAAGTCAAGCTTCAAGTGAGAACAGCACCAGCATAGGTGTGCAGGACGTAGATGCAGATGAAGCCTGCCGCGTGCTTAACCTCGAGTTCCAGAAGGAGATAGAGGACGGCTCGATGTTCCCCATGCTTGCCGAGAAAGGCCTTGCAACCGTTGCCATCGTAGGCGAGAACATGAAGCATACGCCAGGTATTGCCGGCAAGCTTTTTGGCACGCTTGGCCGCTCTGGTATCAGCGTTATTGCCTGCGCACAGGGTGCCAGCGAGACGAACATTTCATTCGTCATCAATCAGAACTTCCTGCGCAAAGCACTCAATGTCATACATGATTCCTTCTTCCTTTCTGAATATCAGGTGCTCAACCTCTTTGTCTGTGGCGTCGGAACGGTAGGAGGAAGCCTTTTGGAACAGATACATCAGCAGCAGGAGAAGCTGATGCGCGAGCTAAGACTGAAGCTTAATGTCGTCGGCATAGCCAGCGGTCATAACGCGATGTTCACGCGTGAAGGCATCAATCTGGAGAACTATCGCGAACAGCTTGCTGCATCTCCCAAGAGCGATATCAAGCGTCTGCACGACGAAGTCATCGGCATGAACATCTTCAATAGCGTCTTCGTGGATTGCACAGCCAGCGCTGATGTGGCAGGACTCTATGCCGACTTCCTCGAACATAACATAAATGTCGTGGCTGCCAACAAGATTGCTGCAAGCAGTGACTACGAGAACTATCGCCGCCTCAAGCAGATTGCCCAGAAACGAGGCGTGAAGTTCCTCTTCGAGACTAACGTTGGTGCGGGCCTTCCCATTATCCGTACCATCAACGACCTCTGCAACTCTGGCGACAAGATACTGCGTATTGAGGCTGTCCTGAGCGGGACGCTTAACTTCATCTTCAACACTATCAGCAAGGACATCCCTTTTAGCCAAACCGTCAGGATGGCAAAGGAGGAAGGATATAGCGAGCCTGATCCGCGTGTTGACTTAAGCGGCAAGGACGTCATCCGCAAGCTCGTTATCCTTTCACGCGAGGCTGGTTATGAGATAAGCCAAGAAGATGTCGAGGCCAAACTCTTCATTCCGCAGTCTTTCTTCGAGGGAACATTAGACGAATTCTGGGATAACTTGCCTTCGCTCGATGCCGACTTCGAGGCTCGACGCAAGGAGTTGGAGAAGCAGAAGAAGGTCTGGCGATTCGTTGCAAAGCTCGAGAACGGCAAGGCAAGCGTTTCCTTGCAGGAGTTTGACAGCAATCATTCCTTCTATGTGCTTGAGGGTAGCAACAACATAGTCATGCTCACTACCGAGCGATACCGCAAATATCCCATGCTCATTCAAGGCTATGGTGCCGGAGCAAGCGTGACTGCTGCTGGCGTATTTGCTGATATCATGAGTCTTGCCTAATGCTTCCTCTCCCCCAAGAGCGGTAGCAAATTCTTCATTCACCATTCTTCATTCTTCATTATATGAAGCATCTTATCATCCTTGGCGACGGTATGGCTGACTGGCCATGCGAGGAACTTGGCGGCAAGACCTTGCTCCAGTATGCCGACACGCCTCACTTCGATTGGCTTGCAAAGCATGGTCGCAACGGACTTCTCAAGACTGTTCCCGATGGTTTCCACCCAGGCAGCGAGGTTGCCAACTCGAGTATTCTTGGCTATGACCAGCATCTTGTCTATGAAGGACGTGGTCCTTTGGAGGCAGCAAGCATAGGTGTCGAGCTTGAAGACGACGACTTGGCATTACGATGCAACCTCGTCTGTCTCGAAGGCGACCTCCTGAAGAACCATTCTTGCGGCAGACTTGAGACGGAAGAAGGCGATGTCTTGATTCGCTTCCTACAGGAAAAGCTTGGCTCTGACCGCGTTCATTTCTATACAGGAGTTCAGTATCGTCATCTGTTGGTTATCAAGGGTGGCAACAAACACCTGCGCTGTACGCCGCCCCACGACATCCCTTTGAAGCCATGGCGCGAGTATATGCTTCAAGCAGAATGTCCCGAGGCAGAAGAGACAGCACGTCTGCTCACCGACCTCATCCTTCGTAGTCAAGCGTTATTGGCAAATCATCCGCTTAACATCGAGCGTCAGAAGCGAGGCATGGATGCGGCTAACAGCATCTGGCCCTGGGGAGGTGGCTATCGTCCGAAGATGGTTCCGCTCACGAAGACTTACCCTCAAATCAAGAAAGGAGCAGTCATTACGGCTGTTGACCTTATCCGAGGCATTGGACGTTACGCGGGCTTGGATGTCATAAACGTGCCTGGTGCAACAGGACTTTGGGACACAGATTTCCGGGCAAAGGCAGATGCAGCCATCGAAGCCCTGCAGACAAACGACTTCGTCTATCTTCATGTTGAGGCAAGCGACGAGGCTGGTCACGACGGAGGCCTGCACATGAAGCTTGGTTGTATTGAGCACATCGACCACCTGCTCCTTGCTCCCATCCTCTCTCAATGTTCAATGGTCAATGATCAATGCTCAATAGCGTTGCTTCCCGACCATCCTACTCCTATCCGCCTGCGTACCCATACGGCTGAACCAATTCCCTTCTGCATTTATTACCCAGGCATTCAACCTGACCAAGTACAGACATTCGATGAAGTCGCAGCACGGGAAGGTGCGTACGGATTGCTGCAAGGCAATCAGTTCATAAACCATTTTATGAATCCCTAATCCTTAATACTTCACTCTTCATTTATGATATACTATAGTACAAACGGCAAGGCTCCGCTTGCCACACTTGAAAAGGCTGTCGTCAAGGGACTGGCAGAAGACAAGGGACTCTATATGCCGGAGCGCATCAAACCACTCCCTAAGGCATTCTTTGATAACATTCAAGATATGACGCTCCAAGAGATTGCCTATCAAGTTGCTGACTGCTTCTTTGGTGAAGACGTTGATGCCGACAGCCTCCGACGTATTGTCTATGACACTCTTTCCTTCGACATCCCATTGGTAAAGGTTGAAAAGGTGAAAAAGTTAAAAGGTGAAAAAGAAAAGTCTATCTTCTCTTTAGAACTCTTTCATGGCCCTACCCTCGCCTTCAAGGATGTCGGTGCCCGCTTCATGGCACGCCTGCTGGGGTATTTCATTAACGGTTACTCTCATTCTTCACTCTTCACTCATCACTCTTCACTCAATGTATTGGTTGCCACAAGCGGCGATACAGGTTCTGCCGTTGCCAACGGTTTCCTTGGCGTAGAAGGCATTCACGTCTATGTGCTTTACCCTAAGGGAAAGGTCAGTCCTATACAGGAGTGCCAGTTCACGACGCTCGGTCAGAACATTACAGCAATTGAGGTGGATGGCGTCTTTGATGATTGTCAGGCACTCGTCAAGAATGCTTTCATGGACGAAGAGCTCAATGCTCACATGAAGCTCACCTCTGCCAACAGCATCAATGTGGCTCGCTTCCTGCCTCAAAGCTTCTATTATTTCTATGCCTACGCCCAGTTGAAGAAGCAACAAATGGTAAATGATAATGGTAAATTAGTCTGCTGTGTTCCTTCTGGCAACTTTGGCAACATCTGTTCTGCTCTCTTCGGCAAGCGCATGGGCCTGCCTATTGACCGCTTCATCGCTGCCAACAATGCCAACGACATCTTCTATAACTATCTGCAGACAGGCCAATACAATCCCAAGCCAAGCGTGCAGACTATTGCCAACGCAATGGACGTAGGCGACCCAAGTAACTTTGCCCGCATCCTTGACCTCTACGGCAAGAGCCATGAAGCCATTTGCAAGGACATAAGCGGAGCTACTTATACTGACGAACAGATTGCAGAGACAATGCGCCAATGCCTTGCAGAAACAGGCTATCAGCTCGACCCTCATGGTGCTTGCGGCTATCGTGCTTTGCAGGAAAGCCTGCAAGAGGATGAAGTCGGCTTCTTCCTTGAGACAGCACATCCAGCCAAGTTCAAGCAAGTAGTAGATGACATCTGTGGCGGCGACGTAGCCATACCAGAGCGTCTGCAAACCTTCATGAAAGGAACAAAGCAATCTGTCCCAATGAGCAAGGACTTCGCAGACTTCAAGGCATTGCTCTTAAATGAAGAGTGAAGAATTTGCTACCGCCCTAAATGGTAAATGCTTAAATGGTAAATGAAAGGCTTTGGAACGCTAATTACCTGAAGGCTTGTATAGCAAATTTCATGCTCTACTTCTCCTTCATGGTAGTGACACCGCTCTTCCCGTTATACCTGAGCGATGTGTTCGGTGCTACCAAGGATGAGACGGGTTTGGTGCTAAGCGGCTATACACTAACGGCTTTGCTTATACGTCCCTTCAGCGGCTTCTTCGTTGACTCTTTCCCACGAAAGGTTGTGCTGCTCGTCTGCTACGGGCTCTTCTTCATGCTCTTCGGTGGTTACCTGATTGCAGGCTCCTTGCTCTCTTTTTGTATCATTCGTACGCTTCATGGTGCACCTATGGGAGCCACAACCGTTGCCAATAGTACCGTTGCCATCGACGTTTTGCCTTCGAGCCGACGTGCCGAAGGTATTGCTTACTATGGGCTAAGCAACAACCTCGGTACAGCTATTGCACCTACTGTAGGAATACTCATTTATCAGTGGACAGCCAACTACAACCTTATCTTCACACTTTCACTTATCACGGCAGGCATTGGCTTCCTCATCAATAGCACCCTAAAGTTGAAGCCGAGAGAACTTCTCCCCATAAAGGGAGTAGGCGGGGTTGTTTCCCTTGACCGTTTTCTTTTGCTTAAAGGATGGCCGGAGGCTCTCTGCATCGCCCTTTACAGTTTCTCTTATGGAGTCGTGAGCACCTACATTGCCATCTATGCAAAGGAGGAACTTGGCATAACGACAGGCACAGGACTCTTTTTTACATTGCTTTGCATCGGCCTCATGTCAAGCCGACTGGTTGGTGCAAGAGGATTGAGACAGGGACGTGTGGCAGAGAATGCTTCCCACGGCGTAATCATTTCCGTGCTGGGTTATCTACTCTTTGCTGCCCTGCATAATGTTTGGGGCTTCTACGGTGCTGCACTTATCGTGGGTTTGGGTAATGGACACATGTTCCCTGCATTCCAGACAATGTTTATCAACCTTGCATCATCATCGCAACGCGGAACGGCCAACAGCACATTATATACAGCTTGGGAAACAGGCTTTGGCTTAGGTATCATCGTTGGAGGCATCGCAGCAGAATACTTTTCTTACGGCACAGCCTTCTGGGTTGCCTGGCTTGGCAATGCCGCCGGAGTGCTCTTCTTCTTTGCCTATGCCCGTCGGCATTTCCTCCGAAACAAGTTAAGGTAAAAGCTAAAACGCCTCAGCCGATAATTCATAGGGGCAGATTCTTTTTGCATAGCCACAAAATGAATCTTCCCTTACTTAGTGTTTTTTCCGAAAAAAACCGTCAAACCGTCACCTTTTGAGGTAATAAGTTGGTTGTTAGCCGTTTGCGAGGTGACGGTTCGGGTGACGGCAGGTGACGGTTTTGCCCCATTTTTGCCCATATTTTTGTCGAAAACCTAAGTTTTCCGATTATTTTTTTGATGCTTGCTCTGTATTGTTTGCTCCTTTCTCCCTAAGCAACAACACAGGCCTTGAGACGCAACAACCCATGTACTTTTGACCTTTCCCACGTGTGGGACAAGCTCTTCCCACACGTGGGAAAAACCCTCTCTACCTGTTAAGTCATCCGATTATGCTTTAAGCTTAACATATAATTGCCATGTAATCGTCCATATAATGGTGTTTCTATTTATGGAACACAAAGAAACCAAGACGACAAGGTACAAATGTTTGATGTGTATATACCTGCATCCGGCCGAAGGACTTTGTGTCTTTGCTCCTTTGTGTTTTTGTGTCTTTGTGTTCAGTTAATTTTCAAAAATATCGGCTAAAACAGGCTAAAACCATCATATCCGTCACCTGCCGTCACCCAAACCGTCACCTCTCAAAAGACTAATAATCATCTTATTATCTCGAAAGGTGACGGTTTGACGGTTTTTTTCGGGAAAAACACTAAGAGGGGAAGATTATTTTGTGGCTCTGCAAAAAGCAAAAAGAATCTGCCCCTATGAATTATCGACTGAGCCACTAAAACACTAAGCTCGCGAGCAAGTAGCGCAACGAGTAGCGACGAAGTGGTAGCGGAAGGAAGCCTTCCTTGCGAAGTTCCGACACTCGGCAGCGAAGTTCATGAAGGCTGTGTGTCTGCGTCCATGTCTTCTGGAGATAATCTACCGTCAGTTGCCTGATGCGTCGTTCAAGTAGAGGATTCCCTAATGAATGTAACTCTTTGATGGTAAAATGTATATCATCAAGGCGTTTCTTCACCTTTTCGGGCGATGTAGAGTGAGTAATGGTGCCTTCATGCTGTCGGTAGAAGTAAGCCTTGACATTAAGCTCAATGAGGGTGTTTGCCCTTAGGAATAGCTGTGGCGTGAAGAGTTCGTCTTCATGTAAAAGTCCTGGATAGAACCGCAAGTCACCCAAAATGCTGCGTCGGAAGGCATAGCCCCAAGCCGCAGCTCGAAGGTTATGGTGAAGGCAATAGGACTGGCCACTGGACATCTGCCACCCGCTTTCCTTGTCAGGATGGTTTCTGTCCTTAGTGGTCATGCGGAAAAGGATAATGTCTGCCGTCTCTTTACGCAAATAGTCAATTACAGCTTCGTATGCAGAAGGGAGGAGACAATCGTCAGCATCGACAAATTGAATGTACTTCCCTGTAGCATGACTGATGCCTGTATTGCGAGCGACAGACAATCCTGCTTGTTCCTGACGTATTATCCTCAATCCTTTGCCTAACAGGCATGGTTTCTCGCTTCCATCATCCACAACGATAATCTCCGCTTCCTCTTCGGTAAGCGACAGAGCTCGAAGGCTCTCGAGGCAAGCCGCCACGAAAGCCTCCGGCTCATTATGGTAGGTAACGATAAAAGAAACCAGCGGTGTCATAATTGTGGCAAAGGTACGAGAAACGTACGTATTTTCTACGAAACTTAAAGCTTCAGCTTGCCAGCTGCGCCGTTGATGGCATCGCTGGCAGCCTTGTTAGCCTTGTCGGCAGCATCCTGCACAGCCTCGTTTGCCTTTGCCTTGCCAGCTTCTACAGCTTCATTAACCTGAGCCTTACCAGCCTCTACAGCCTCGTTAACCTTGGCCTTGCCAGCTTCTACAGCGGCGTCAGCCTGTGCCTTGGCTGCTTCAACGGCTTCATCTTTGGCAGCTTCCGCATCAACTGCTGTTGTGCTGAGGAAGTTGTTCAGTGCTGAAATCTTAGTCTTCACTCCCTGCAACATCGTTACATTAAGGTCACCAGTTTCGTTGATTGACTGCAAGTCCGCCTTAATGGATTCAATGACTTCATTAACGCCATCAATGCCCTTCGACTTGATTTCCTCAACAAGAGCGTTGAATGCAGCTGCTTGTTCCTCGGCTGTACAAGCAGCCTCTTCCTCTGGACATTTTGCCTTGACAGCGTTAATCAGCTCATCAACTTTAGCGTCCATGTCCTTTAACATCCAGTCATTAAGGTCGCCACTTGTAATAATAGCCTGCACCTCTTCTTGAACGCTTTCCAGTGTCTCATTAAGAGCTGTTACCTCTTCGGGTGTGAGTGCATCTTCCTCTGCCGTGTTAGCTTTGTTGCCAGAACAAGCAGTCAGACTCATTGCTGCAACGATGGCAGCGAAGAAAAATAACTTTTTCATAGTTGTTTGATTTAAGTTAATTAAAATATAATCTCTATTCTCTAATCTCTATTCCTTCCTTCGGAACATCAAGAAGCATCTCTTCCTTGTTGCGGCGCAGGACGTTGCCCTTGATGGTGATGTCGCGGAACTCTCCTGTGCCATCGAAGCCCTTCACGTTGCTTGCCGGACAGATGTAGATGCCCCAGCGATTGTCGAGCAACTGGTTGCCGCTGATGAGGACATCGCTCATGAAGTAATTACCGTAGAAGCCTGCCCCAGCATTGCCGTAAGAGAGGTTATCGAGGATGCTGATATGTCGGGCACCTTGTATGCTGATGCCATGATTGCGACCGTTCTTGACGATATTGCCTCGAATGATTTGTCCCTTACCTTCGGTCATAGGAGTTCGGCCGTTCACGCCGTTGCCGAAGCGCGACTGGTCTTCAACGAAGATACCATTATTGCCGCATCCCACACAGATACAGTTTGTTATGATGAAGTTCTCGTCCTCATAGCCTCGCAGACCGATGCCTATTCCGCTGCCGCCGCCTTTCCCTTCCGACCAAAGGCGACCACCTTCTATCACGCGAACATTATTTATATATACACGATTCAGGAAGTCAACGCCGAGGGCTGTGGCTGGTGTACCCTTCAGGACAAGGTCGTCGAAGACGGCATCCGTGAGCGGACGAATGTTGAATGCCTTGCAGTCGGTGACGTAGTTCTTTGGCTTCATTTCGTAGGCATCGACGGTAAAATGCTCGAAGCGCACGCTCTCGATGGCAGGGAAGTTGCCTTGCTTGGTGCTTTCGCCGATGAAGAGCGACCAGTTTGTTGTGCCTACCATCTTCAATATGGTCTTTTGGACAGATACGCCCTGCAAGCAGACACCAGAACGCCACTTGACCGTAGAGCGGAAAATGTATTCGCCTGTCCCGAGCTGAATGGTGCCTCCGCCTTCTGCATGAACCTTATTGACAAGAGCCTGCAAGCGCACGGAGTTGTCCCACATCTGAGGAGCCACAAAATAATCCGAAGCTTCATAGACAGTAGCATGAAGCTGAATTACAAAGAAGAGGAAGATGAAGGAAATAATCCCCCTACCCTTCTTTCGGGAGAATAGTGTTTCATTCATTTCGCATGTTTTGTTATTATTCATAATACTTTTATTTGCTTCCTTCTTCCCATTAAAGGGATGTATGGACTCCTTTGCGTAGCGAAGTTACACTTATTCCACGACATCGACAAGAGAAAAACGAAAGAAAATGTCTAACTTGCTTGATTGTTACAGAAAATATACTTATTTTTGTAGTCGAGTTATGCAGAAAGTCACTAATCCTCTCGTCTGGCTGGCTCGTTTCCGCCATCGTTGCGGTTACGGCATTCACAGTCCCTTTGCCTTCCGTTTCATAACGGATGTCATCTACGAGCGTCATCCCTACTATGCCTACAGGGAGCTGGACAAATCGTTGCCGCTCTCCCTGCGGCTAAGGCGACGTAAGGGGCTTCATCTGTTGCTGCGCATTGCCAATCACCTACAGCCCGAAACCATCGTTGTGCCCTTCGATGCCCATTGGGAGAAACGCTATCTGCAAAGCGGATGTCGGGGAGCCGTCATTCAAAGCGAATGGCCAGAAGGCAAAGTTGGCTTGTGCCTGCTCTCGAAGCCTTCGGACGAAGCACTAAGCCACATAGCCGAGCATTCTGTCCTCCTACTCGACAACCTTCACCACCATCGCGAGTGGTTCCAAAGTCTGCCCTCCGTTGTCAGCTTCGACCTCTACGACCTCGGCATAGCCTTCTTTGACAAACAATACAACAAACAATACTATAAAGTGAACTTTTAGATTACTGAAGATGAGTAAGGTTTATACACGAACCGGCGATACCGGTACCACTTCGCTTGTCGGCGGAAAGCGCGTCGATAAAGCCTGTGCCCGCCTCGAAAGCTACGGCACTATTGATGAACTGAATGCACAAGTAGGCCTGCTGCTTACGTACATCAAAGACCTCACAGACAGGGACTGCCTTATCAGCATCCAGAACCGTCTCTTTGTCGTTGGTGCCCAGCTTGCCACAGAAACAGAATCGGACCGCCAGCCGTCCTGCACCATTTCTGCCGAAGATGTCACAGCTTTGGAAAAGTGTATCGACGAGGCTTCCGAAGGCCTTCCTGCATGGCGCGGCTTCACGCTACCCGGAGGCTGCCGAGCTGCTGCCATCGCCCATGTCTGCCGCACCGTTTGCCGCAGGGCAGAAAGGCGCATCCTGTCGCTCCATGCCGCAGAGCCTGTCAGCCCCCAGCTCCTTGCGTACGTCAATCGATTAAGCGATTACTTTTATGTCCTTGCCCTTCGACTTAACTTTTGGCAGGGTACAGATGAAATTTTATGGCAAAAATGATTGCAGTTAAAAAAATAGTTGTATCTTTGCACGCCGAAAGTAAAATAAGTAAATCGTAAACACTAAATAATATTATGTACTGGACATTAGAATTGGCTTCAAAGCTGGAGGATGCACCCTGGCCTGCGACCCGAGAGGAATTGATTGACTATGCAACCCGCAGCGGTGCACCTCTCGAAGTTATTGAAAACCTGACAGAAATGGAAGACGAGGGCGAAGTCTATGAAACCATTGAAGACATCTGGCCCGACTATCCCACAAAGGACGACTTCCTCTTCAACGAGGACGAATACTAATGTAAAAGGCGGCGAAAGTCGCTGAAAAACAGGCTGATAATCAGGATGATGGGGACAGCAAGGATTCCCGTCATCCTCTTTTTTCGCCTTTTATGGCCGAATAACTGTCCCCAAAAACAGTGTTTTTAGAGGCTATATCCGTAAAAATAGGATAGTAACTGTTGAAGCGGATAAGGACACAAGATTTGTGTTTACTGTGTTAACCCTACGTTTGGTGGCACAAAAACAAAATCCCATCTTTGCACTTGTCGAAGTTTCGACTTTTTAATTCAAAATTAAGTGTAAATATGGGAAGAGTTAAGGCTTCAAAAATCACAGGAAAGTTCTATTTGAGGACAGACCGTAACCCCGACAAGAACGGGAAGTATGCAATCTATCTTGATTACGTGTTAGATACTAAACACGCACGTACTGATACAGAGGTGTGGATTGAAGAAAAGTATTGGGATGCAGAAAAGCGTGAGATAATGAGAAAGCATCCACAATACGCACGTCTAACGAATCAGATAGAGAAGAAAAGACAGGCTATAGACGATGCCATCTATGACTACCTTCAAAAGAACAAACGACTGACTATAGATGTTCTAAGGTCATTAGTGCAAGGCAGGCCAATAGGCAAAACCGCTGACACAGACTTTGTGGAGTATGCCACTGAGACGATGGAAGAACGCTATAAATTAGGCAAAATCGGTATTAGTGTGCGAGATAATGCCCTTTGTGGGTTTAACAAGTTCCGCAAGTTCTTAGCTGAAACGTATGGTGAGGACAGCCTCTTTGTTTCAGAACTCACAGTAGATTTGGTAAAGGAATATATCTTTTGGAGGCAAAAGCAAGGAAACATTAACAGTACCATCAACAAAGCATTAACGCCCATTATGAGGACTGCAAAGAGGGCTGTTATAGACAAGTTGCTTGATGCAAGCATAGCCGAAGCTATTTGTGACCTGTACCTTCCAACAAAGAAGGAATTGGGAGAAGATGATGGGGATGAAGTACATTACCTGACAGAAGAGCAAATGAAACAATTTATCGCCTTGCGTGACAAGGTGAAGTACCCACGTACCCGCGACTTTATGGATTATTTTCTGTTTTCTCTCAATGCTTGCGGATTACGGTTTTCAGACTTGCTAACGCTTGAATGGCGAAACATTGATTTTGCTAAAAAAACCTTGCGCAAAATACTGTATAAAGGTGACAAACCGCACGAAATCCCATTGAATGATAATGCTATCCGCATATTGGAGCAATGGCACGACCGAACAGGTGAAAACCGTTTTGTCTTTGGCTTGCTTGATGATGATTTCGACCTTCACGACAAAGAAGAGCGTAAGCGTATGCGTTTGAACAAGAACAGGGCTATCATAACAAGCCTACGCACTTTAGGCGAAAAGATGGGACTACCTTTCAACCTAACTATTCACGTTGCCCGACATACATTCGCAGTATGGGCGTTGAATAAGGGCGTAGATGTTCACGTTATTAGCCGTCTTATGGCCCATTGTAGCGTTATGGTAACAGAAAAGGTGTATGCTAAATTTATTCCTGAAACCTTACAGCAAGAAGTACAGTCGAAACTAAACTTCAACTTGATGTAGAGATAAGAAATGCCCGTAAGACTACAAGAGTTTTACGGGCATCATCCTCTTCTATTGTTATTGTGCTAAACTATGATTGCATTGAGGCATAAGACTGACAGTTAGGTGTTTTTCTCCAATAAAACTTTCTCCTTCCAAATCAGACGGGTCTATCCGTATTGTAAAGTTCTGATTTCCATCTTTGCCCGAAAAGTTAAGCAGGCCACCTCTTGACACTTCTCCGTTCATCTTTATTCTGCCTCCTAATTCAACATTCTTGTAAATAGCGTTTTCTATTGTGCCTGATTCTACATTACAGTAATCGAAATCAAGTTCTATTGGGTGCTTTCCTGTTTCATCCGACATAGTGCCTACCAAATGATGATGAAGCATATTATCCCCCCATTCGTGATTTCTTATAAGTTCCATTCTTTGCTCTGTATCTAAATCAGATGTGCTATTATTCTCTACTTGTTCTATGTCTCTCAACAAATCTTCTTTCTTACTATCCCAATTATCGCAGTACCATTGCTCATTTACACGAACAAGTTTCATTATATGCAGTTGTGGCTTATAGTTTTTATAGACCACTTTCAACTCTGCTTTGTCGTTTTCTATTATTGAGACAGAGATTCCAACAAGTTTTCCATCAGGATCAACTTCATTTCCTTGTAGCCAATAATAAAGCCCTTCAAAGCTTAAATCCTCTCCCGTCATATTTTGTTCAAGCTGATACGATTTCATCAAAATCTCGTGAAAGGAAGGTGAGAAGATTTCATCATCGACAAAACTTGTAAACCCTTTCTTTTCAAAATCCGTTACAATATACCTTGAACGTTCTAACAACTGTTGCTCTTTATCTTTTATCCCTGATACATCGCTTCTTTCCAATGCTACAGGCACACAAACATCGTTTTTATCTAAAATGAGTTCGTTGTCCTTTAACATAGCTGTCACGACCTCATTTCTTGCTGAATTATATACATTCCACACGTTCATAGTAACAGTTTGGCCATTGATGGTGTATTCACCTGCCCATTCTTCAATATCTTGTACTTCATATTTTATCCATACTTCATTTTGCGGAGTAAACGTTATAGTGACAGAATAGGGTTGGTCTTCATCATCTTCAACCTCAACCCCCAAATAATAGGTTCTTAGCTCAGTGAAAGCGTTTCCTTCTATTCCTTTTTGACTTTCTATTTGGGCTACTTCTTGGGATGTTCTATCATCATCCTTTTGTGGATCGAATGAGTTATATACGATGATGAAGCCTACTATTAGAACGGCCATAATCCCAACACACCAAAGCCACTTGCGGATAGTCTTTTGTACTTCTATGTTGCTTTCATCATTCTCTGTTGAAGGTTGGACGTTTTCTTGTGATACCGTTTTACCCTCATTGTTCTTTTCGTCAACTAAGGACGGTGCTTGTTCATTACTTCCAACCTCTTCTGTAGGCTGAGAGATTGGAGAATCGTTTGCTACATTGGCAGCTTTGGCATCCTTGGTAGGACAGCCGCAGTCAGGGCAGCGTTCCGCATACTCTGAGAACTTTTTACCACAATCAGGACATTTTATCAGTGCCATATCTTAAATGATTAAGTCTCATCTACATAAGCAACATTGCTGAATTGATTAGAACTCACGTATATCAGCGATAGCCAAACCTTCTTGCTGAAATATTTTATTTTGCAAATCGTTATGCTTCTCTATGTAGAGTTTTCCACCCTCAGCAATACCCCTTAACTCGGCATTGGTATAATCTCCTTTAAGGGATAATGCGCCACCTGATTTTTGGTAAATCAGTTCTTTGTATTCCTTGTTTTTGTTCTCGCTATGTTTTATTGCTCCCCAAGTGACAGAAGCTATTATTGCGACTACTACAAGTAATATGAGTATTCCCTTATTCCCACTCTTTTTAGGGGTATTAAGGTTGTTTACCTGCTTAACAACATAGCCACAATGAGGACAGCTAATTGCCTTATCGCTTATCGTATTCCCACATTCGGGACATTTTGTTAGTGCCATATACTTACTTTTTTTAGTGCAATGATGATTCTTTATTCAACTCTAAAACCTTCGCTTAAACGTCTTTGCTTCATATCGGAATAGCTTGTGTAAATGTAGCCATCACATACATACAACTCTTCTGAACCTACCGTAACATCGTAGTAATCCTTAATGATTCCGTTGCCTACTTCAAACTTCATCGTTCTCCACGTTCCGCTAATACCTTCCCTTACATTCTGATATGCCATTTCATCCAAATCATTCTTAGGGGGGGATAAGAGCCGCAAATGGGCATCACCATTACCCGACAATGTAAGGCGAAACCGTTTTCCAAGAGCATCTTGATAGTTGTAGGTATGGCTTGATGAAATAGAGTATTCAGAGTTTGTGCAACTCTTGAAGAGGTCTGTTTCCTTTACCCAAAAATAGTTAGGCAATATGATTAAGGCTATAGTTATGATATACCCCCACTTAGAAGAGCCGTTGCTTTGTACGGGATAGTATGTCTGTTGCCCTGCAAATTCATCTGCCATTGGCTCAGGAATGTTTGCAGCTACACTTTCTTCATTAGGTATGGCTACATCACCAACCTGACCTAACACTTCCTCAAAGATTTGCAAATTAGTTGAATCAAAACCTATGAATAACCGTTTGACCTCATTGGCCGCAGCGTAAATGGAAACAGAGGTAAAAGCCATATTCCACTTGAAAGATACCTCGCAATCCTTTTCAATGGGCAATTCTATAATATCCCCCTTATGACATTCAGCTACTTTTTCCCCGCCAATCTTGATAGAGATTGAAGCCAAAAGAGGAATCACAGGATTGTCAACCTCTATTATCAGCTTACCGTTCTGAATCGTATTAGCGGCATTTGAGGACTTGCCTATTTCATCTATGCGTGAGAACGGAAAAGCACAATTAGGACACGTCATTACAGACGCATCCACTTCTTGACCACACTCAGGGCAGGTCTTGCTTTTGTTTTGGGGTTGTTCTACAGGGCATCCGCAATGGGGACATTGACTTGCCTTGTCGCTTACTTTACCACCACACTCAGGACATTCAAATAGTGCCATCGTACACAATATATGCACGCTTGGCCCGAACAGTGCGGTTATATAATGTTGTAAGCCATATTAAGAAAGCGGAGCCAACACCCCTCTATCTTCCCTGTAAGGCTTGGACTCCTCGTAATACAGATAGGGTTAGTCAACTCCACTTGGTTGTATTTCGAGTAAACGAATACAATCCAAGAAGAGCGTTTTCCCATTATTCTGATATTACGTAGGCTATTGCCAACTATGTGAAGTGTCCAAGTTCACAGGGTCAGAATAAGCGAAATGCGCTTCTTCAATATGTCTTGCCAATAAAGCCTATTATAGCAATATGGCGGTGCAAAGGTACGCATTTATTCGGAAATACACTCAATTTTAGCGCGATTATTATAGAAAATAAACGGTTAAGGGGCTGTTTTGGGGGCATAAGCTGTCAAAAATAGCAAAAATGAAGGGTAACTTGCCTTAGTCTCACTTTTTATGACTACCTTTGCACTATAAATCAAAATGGTTTGGCTTATGACAGATTTCAGTCCCTTCTTCAAAACAGTTGATGACTTCATTGAAACCATCACCTTGTCGGATGATGACAGAAAGGAAATGATACAAAGTTTTGCCGCTGACGCAATAGAAGAAATCTTCAAAGGTGTTGCACTTGACGTTATGGTACGAAGCCACGAAGATGATTTTGCCCCTGAAACATATCTTGAAAAGTTGTACTCTCAGATTGAAAAAGAAAAAGATATTGTTTCAAACCTGCACACAGACATAGCTAATCTTCAAAGAGCGGAAACCGAAATGCCAACATATTATATCGAACATTTCCTTAATGAAGACAAAAGCGACTTGGAGGGGATGCAATTCCTTTTTTGGGCGGCAACAGAGATTGGGCTATATATCTACCTGTCAGAGACAATCATCATATATGCCTCAAAGGTGAAGG
>Ga0310690_10004979_pt1 | contig 18382 bp, 21 predicted proteins | sample AusTroGonzalo_MG_2_FD_207661 | JGI IMG/M metagenome (GOLD analysis project Ga0310690, IMG submission 207661) | Bovine rumen microbial communities from tropical cattle in Woodstock, Queensland, Australia - Gonzalo_04 (v2) (version 2) | ecosystem: Host-associated > Mammals > Digestive system >...
TCGCAGATAACCGAATACCTCCGACTCGTCGAGACGGGGAAGTACAAGGCCTGCGAGCGTCAGAAGAAGTTCGCGAAGTACGTCAGGCGCGTGTTCGCCACCGAGGAGCTTGTCATCGACACAGACCGAATCGACAGGTACGGGCGCTACCTCCGATACTTCCCGTTCGACCTCTTCTTCCCGTGGGAATGGTGCCTTTTCGTGTTGTTCACGTGCGTGTTCCGAAAGGACGGCACGCCGCGCTGGACTGACCTCGTTTGCTTCGTGGGCAGGGGCGCGGGCAAGAACGGCTTCATCGCCTTCATCGCGTTCTGCCTCGTGACGGCTGTCAACGGAGTGAGGAACTACGACGTTGACATTTGCGCGAACTCCGAGGAGCAGGCGAAGCGGTCGTTCGTCGATGTGTGGGAAATGCTCGAGGGCAGGAACCGCGTGAAGTTCAAGAAGGGTTTCAGGTGGAACCGAACCGAGATCACCAACACCTCGACGAACTCGACCATCAAGTACAGGACGAACTCGCCCAAGAGCAAGGACGGCATGAGGAGCGGGATCGTCGTTTTCGACGAGGTTCACGCATACTCGAACTGGAACAACATCACCGTGTTCACGACTGGGCAGGGCAAGTGCGCCCACCCGAGGCGTGCGTTCATAAGCTCGAACGGCAACATCCGCGACGGCGTGTACGACTCGATCGTCGAGAGGTGCGACCGCATCCTCGACGGCGAGGTCGAGGACGATAACGGCTACCTCCCGTTCATCTGCTCGCTCGACGATCCCGCAGAGGTTCACGACGAGGCGATGTGGGAGAAGGCGAACCCGTCGCTGCCGTACCTCCCGATACTGCGCTTGCAGATCAGGAAGGAGTACAAGGATTGGGTCGAGAACCCAGCGGAGAACGCCGACTTCATGACGAAGCGCATGGGCATACCGCAGGGCGACAAGGAGTTCGAGGTAACGTCATGGGACAACCTGAAACTCGCGAGCAGGGACAACCCCGACCTCTCGGGGCGCTCGTGCGTGCTCGGCCTCGACTTCTCGCGCAAGGATGACTTCTTGTCGGCGGCGCTGCTGTTCCGCGACCGCGAGGACGGCGACGAGGTGTTCCACGTGATCCACCATTCGTGGTTCTGCCTCATGTCGCGCGACCGCGAGAGGATCAAGCCCCCGCTCGAGGAGTGGGCGAAGCTCGGGATCGTCACGCTCGTCGATGAGGTCGAGATACCGACCTCGATCGTGATGAGGTGGATAGAGGAGGCGCAGGCCGCGTACAACGTGGAGGCAGTCGCCCTCGACGATTACCGATACGACATTGTGCACGAGGAGCTTGAAAACCTCGGCTACAGCGCGAAAGACCACACGATCACGAAGGTCAGGCCGTCTCATCACATGCGCGTGCAGCCAGTCATCAACTCGGCATTCGCGACTGGCCGCATCACGTGGGGCGAAGACCCCGCCATGAGGTGGTTCACGAACAACACGAAGCTCGTGCCGTTCCTCAACGGCAACTACAAGTACGAGAAGATCGAGCCTCGGTCGCGCAAGACTGACGGCTTCATGGCGCTCGTGGCCGCGTTCTGCATACGCGACCAGATACCAGAGCCGCGCGAATTGAAGTTCGCGCCGATTCTGACGTTCTAAAACGAGCGCAAAACGCCCAGAAACGGGCGAAAACAGGCCGAAACGCGCCAAAACGCGCGAATTTCGGCGAAAACCCGACGAAAACAGGCCGAAACGGGCGAAAAGCCCGAAAAACGGCCATTTCAGGCAGAAAAGACCAGGAAACAGCAGAAAGGGGGTCATCTTGGCTAATTTCCTAACCAGGCACTTCAACTTCTTGTCGAGCAAGGAGGCGAGCGCGGAACTCGAGGCCGTTTTCGGCAGTTTCGCGGAAAAGACGGCGTTCAAGACGCTCGCGCTCTACATCGCGACCAGTTACATCGCTAACGCGCTCTCGGGGTGCGAGGTTCAGGTGATACGCGAGGGAAAGCGGGTCGAAGACCTGCTCTACTACCGACTCAACGTGTCGCCGAACCCGAACCAGAGCGGGGCGCAGTTCACAAACGAGCTAGTCACGAAGCTGTGCCTCGAAACCGAGGCGCTTGTCATCCCGCACAAGTCGAACAACCTGTACCTCGCGACCTCGTTCGCGACAGACCCGAAGCCAATGAAGGACAACGTGTACCAGTCCATATCGGTCGAGAACGAGCAGATCGCCAAGAAGTACAAGGCGTCCGACGCCTACCACTTCCAGCTCGAGAGCAGGAGCGTGAGGAGCTACATCAACAGCCTCTACGACGATTACTCGAAGCTGATATCGGCGGCGATCCAGGGCTTCATGCAGGGGCACGGCAGGAAGTACAAGCTCAAGCTCGACAATACGAAGGTAGGCGACGAGGAGTTCGCGAAGGCCTACGAGGAGGTCGTGAAGAAGCAGCTCAAGGAATTCCTCGAGAAGGAGAACGCCGTCTACCCGCAGTACGCGGGCTACGACCTCGAGGAGATGAAGCACGAGGCCGACAGCGGCAGCGACGATATCATCGCCATGCGCAAGGAGGTCTTCGACCTCGCCGCGCAGGCCTACAAGATTCCGATCTCGATGATGTACGGCAACACCAACAACACCGCCGAGGTCTTGAACCAGTTCCTCACGTTCGCGGTCGATCCGATCGCGAAGATGATGAGCGACGAGTACACGAGGAAATCGTTCACGTTCGACGAGTGGACTGCGGGATCGCGCGTCATCGTCGATACGAAGACCATCAACCACGTCGATATATTCAACGTCGCCGAGAAGGTTGACAAGCTCATCTCGAGCGGCGTGTTCTCGATCGACGAAGTGCTCAAGTCGCTGGGCTACCAGCCCCTCAACACCGAATTCAGCCAGGCTCACTACATCACGAAGAACTACGAGCTTGCTGAAGACGCGATGAATCGACTGGCCGAAGGAGGTGAACAGTAAATGGCAGACACGGCTAAGAGGTTCTACAGCCTCGTCGTGAACGGCACCGTCGCGGAACTCGACATCTACGGCGATATCGTGAGCGAGGCCTACTCGTGGGACGAGTCGGACATGAACGTCTACAGGCTGTCGCGCATCCTCGAAGGACTCGTGGGCGTCAGCCAGATCAACGTGAACATCAACTCGTACGGCGGCGAGGTCGCCGAGGGCATAGCGATCTACAACGCATTGAGGCGTCACGACGCCAAGATCGTCACCCGCTGCGACGGCATGGCCTGCTCGATCGCGTCGGTGATCTTCATGGCTGGCGACGAGCGCGTCATGTACGCGCCCTCGATGCTGATGATCCACAACGCCTCGTCGATGGCATGGGGCACCGCTGCCGACCTGCGCAAGGCGGCAGAGGACAACGAGAAGATCACGTCGATGAGCAAGGCCGCGTACATGGAGCGCGTGAGCATCACCGAGAAGGAACTCACGAAGCTCATGGACGCCGAGACATGGATCACGCCCGCCGAGGCCTTGAACATGGGCTTCGCGACGGTCATCGAGACGCGCGACGAGGTTGGAGCGCCGTCGCAGGCGGCTCGCTCGACGATCTTCGATATCATCGAGCGCTACCGCGCGGTCGCCGCAACCGACCCAGACCCCGACGATGATGACGGGGACGATGCCGACGATGACGGAGGCATCGAGGCCGACCCCGACGATGGGACGACCGACGAAGACCCAGAGCAGGAACCCGAAACCGACCCCGACGATGACGAGGATGACGATCCCGACGAGGACGATCCCGATGACGGGGAGGACAAGAAGAAGGGCGAGCAGGCATTCCGCTCGTTCATCCAATCAGCGTACAAGTAGAAAGGATCACGACAATGACCGTACGCATCCAAGACAACAACACCGAGATCGCAGCGACCATGGCCGAGGCCATGCGCTCCGAAGACCCCGAAGTCCAGCAGGCCGCATGGTCGCAGTTCCACCAGTCCCTCACCGACCGACTGATGGCCGACTTCGAGGAGATCAAGCAGTCCAACGACGCCGCCATCCTCGCAGAGCGCGGCTACCGCCAGCTCACCACGCGCGAGAAGCAGTGGTACCAGAAGCTCATCGACGCGATGCGCTCCCCGAACCCGCAGCAGGTTTTCGTTGATATCATCGGCGAGGATATCGAGAAGGATATCATGCCCGAGACGATCATCGAGGACGTGTACCGCAACCTGCAAGAGGAGCACCCGCTCCTGCAAGCCGTCAACTTCACGTACGTGAAGTACGCCACGAAGTGGATTCTCAACGACCACTCCGCGCAGAAGGCCGTGTGGGGTTCGATCACCGACGAGATCACCAAGCAGATCACGAGCGGCTTCAAGGTCATCACCATCAACCAGTCGAAGCTGTCGGCGTTCGCCTTCATCGAGAAGGGTATGCTCGACCTCGGCCCGACCTTCCTCGACGCCTACATCCGCGCAGTCCTAGCCGAAGCCCTGTATTGCGGCCTCGAATACGGCATCGTCGCTGGCACTGGCGTCGATGAGCCTGTCGGCATGATCCGCGACATTCACGAGGGCGTTTCGTTCTCGACCACGGACGGCTACCCGAAGAAGCAGGCCGTCGCCGTCACCGAGCTGACCCCCGCGTCCTACGGCGCTATCCTCGCCCCGCTCGCCAAGACCGAGAACGAGCACTCGCGCAAGTTCAACAAGGTCACGCTGCTGTGCAACATGACCGACTACCTGACGAAGGTCATGCCCGCGACCACCGCGCTCACCGCCGATGGCCGCTACGTGACTGGCCTGTTCCCGTTCCCGACCGACGTTATCGTCACGAACGAGCTTTCCGATGGCGAAGCCCTGATCGGCATCCTCGAGGAGTACGACGTTCTCGTCGGCGGCGAGCAGAACGGCGTGATCGAGTTCTCCGACGAGTTCAAGTTCACGGAAGACCTGCGCTACTTCAAGGTCAAGCAGTACGCTACTGGTCGCGCGTTCGACAACACGTCGTTCATCCTGCTCGACATTTCCAACTTGCAGCCGACGTACATCACCGTCGCTGCGCTCGTGAACGGCGGCGATGAAAATTTTTCGTAGACGCTACCGTCGCGGGCGAGAGCGGTAGCGCGACTCTGTTCGGACACACCGTGTCCGACTTGCAGAGCAACATCGCCGTAACCAACAACGTAATCTCGGGCAACCTCGCGTACGTGAGCGAAGGTGCGCTCCCCGACTACTGGGGCGCTGGCAACTTCCTCGCTCTCAAGTTCACCAAGAACGACGAGAGCGTCACGAGCGTCAAGATTCAGCTCGACCCGTCTGCGTCTGGCATGGAGCCTGTCGAACTCGACAGCGACATGAACGCCGCCTTGCAGATCACCTCGACCTCGCAGAAGCTCAAGGTGATCCAGTCCGACGGCGAGCACACGCAGACCCAGGTCTACTCGCTGTCTGGCCTGACGCTCGCGCCTGCGCCCACGGAGGAAACGCCAACTATCTAAGGAGTGATGCACCATGTCAGACGGGCAGAACAACGACAACGCGACGCTCGTCGGGCTAGTGAAGGACAAATGCCGCATCACTTGGGAGGATGAGGACACCGAGCGCGTCATCGGCGAGATCGTCGATTCGGCGTGCTCGGTCATCCGCTTCAAGCTCGGCATACCCGAGGACGCCGAGTTCGACTTCGACCAGCCAGGGCTTGAGCAACGCATCTTCCTCAACTACTGCTACTACGCTTGGCACGACGCGGAGGATGACTTCGAGGGCAACTACGCCGCCGATATCGCCCACGCCCGCCGAGTGTGGGAGGTGAGGAACAATGCTCAAGAGCAAGAAGCCTCTACCTAGCTATCCAGATGGCGTGCTCGGCGTGTACAAGGCACGCGACCTGAAAACCGATTTCGGCGCTTCTCGCAACATCGAGAAGAAGTCGGACATGGAGTTCGTCTGCTCGCTGTGCTACAGCTCGCAGTCGATCCGCGAGCAGGACTACGAGTTCGCGGAACGCGCCGACTTCAAGCTCGCGCTCAAAGTCAGAACCCCGCGATTCGACCTCGTGAAGTCCGATTGCCTCGCGCTCATCGGCGCGATGCTGTTCGACGTGTCGCACATCGACACGACCACGACCGAGATGTACCTATACCTTGAGGAGGTCGGCGAAATTGATCTTGAACGAGATATACCAAGCGCTGAACAAGGTCGATGACCACGTGTACTACGGCACGGCGCTCGCGCACGACAAGAGCCTGCCGTGGGACTACACGGTCTACTCGCGCAACACGCTCAAGCGCAACCAGCAGAAGAGCGGCTACGCGACCGTGTTCAACGTCGCCATAGTCCGAGAGGAGTACATCCCCGATGGCCTTGAGGACGAGGTGGTCGCCGCCATGGAAGCCCTCGCGGGCGTCAGGATGGTCGAGGGCGAGCACGAGTACTTCTACAGCACGAAGCCCAACACGAGCCACGTCGTGGAAATGGTCATCCTCAAGTTCACGTATTCGAGGAAGATATGAGCGGCATGTTCGCCCTCGAAGGGGAGGAGTTCGACCAGCTCGTGAGCGCCATGTCGGAATACGGCGAGGGCGCGTCGGATATCGTGAGCGAGGTCATCCACGACAGCGGCGATATCATCTACCAGGAGATCGACCCCCTCATCCACCCGTCGGGTCGCACCTTCAAGGGGCACTCGTCGGGTGCGCAGGGGTCGCACTGGCAGAGGTACGACACGGGCGAGCCTTTGGCGATCACCGTCGCGGCAAACGCGAGCCGCCGATACCTTTACTTCCCCGACGATGGGAGCAACACAACCCGCCACTACGGCAACCAGCAGTTCATGCTGCGGGGCGCAGAGGCAGCAGCCCCGACAATCCTGCAAAAGGGCGTAGACGCCCTAATCGAGAGCTTTGAAAGGAGCTAGAAACAATGGCAACAAACAACATGACCGTCTTCTCCGAGTTTGAGGCGCGTTCTATGAGCTTCATCTTCGGCGACGGCGACGTATACAACATCCAGTGCGTCGGCAAGGTCGAGAACGAGGCGAACATCCGCAACATCGTCAAGAACTGCCGCGGATCGGTCGCCAAGAAGCGCACGCGCCCCACGGGCGAGGGCACCTTGAAGGTCACGGCTCACATGCCCTACGAGTGCTACGTGCGCCTGCACGACATGCAACGCGAGGAGCTGGCGAGCGGCGTGTACGCCTACGGCCAGTCGAGCCTGCACCCCGAGGTGTGCGTCACCGCCGACATTTTCGACGAGGACGATAACGAGAAGTTGAAGGCGTGGCCTCGCTGCACCATCTCGACTGGCGCGAACCAGACAATCGAGAACGGCGGCGACGAGGTTGCCGAGGTCGAACTCGAGATCGGCTACATGCCCGACAAGTATAACGAAGGCTTCTACGAGGCTCTTGCCGCGAACCTCTCCTCCGAGATCAAGTCGCAGTGGATGAACGCCTTCACCCCCGACCTCGTTCGCGCCTCCGACGATGGCGGCGACGATGGCGGCGACGATGAGCCAGAGGTCGAGTACGTCGAGGTCGATAAGACCGCCGCTGGCTATTCGTCCAAGAACCCGCACGACGAGGGCTGGTACGAGCGCAGCGGCGAGGAGGGTTCGTACACCTACGAGTTGAGCGCCGACACCGAGGTCAACAACGAGAAGACCTACTACGAGCCTGCCACGCCGAGCGTGTAAGGGGTGGTGGTCATGAGGGTCATCACACTCGTCGAGTTCAACGACAAGAAGTGCAACGTCAAGAGGCGCGAGGGCGACGTGTTCACCGTCAGCAAGGAGCGCTACGCCGAGATCATGGCGTACCGCTCCGACCTCATCAAGGCCTACGAGGCAGCGCCGACCGCATCGAAGCGCGGCAAGAGCCGCAAGTAGGCGCGACCGCGACGGCACTGACAACACGGGAGGCCTCGCGGCCTCCCTTTTTCTTTAAGGAGCATCATGACAAAGAACAACGCCAAGAACACCATAGTCGAGCTTGAGATGCAGGACGGCTCGACCGTCAAGCTCACGCTCGCCTACCGTTTCCTGCTACAGCTCTCGACGTTCAACCGCAAGGTGTACGACGAGTACAACGCAGTGTGGAACAAGAAGGAGGGCAAGCGCGAGGAGATCGACAACGTGCGCGTGCTCTACGCCGCGTACCTGTGCGCCTGCATCCAGGACGGCACCCAAGAGGCCGCGATGAGCTGGGACGAATGGCTCGACAACGTGACGCTCGACCGCGAGGCGGTCGGCTACGCGATGAGGGACTTGCTCGCCCCAAAACGCAAAGGGGATATCGAGACGCGTTCAGAGTAAGGCACCCTAAGAGGGGCAACGCTCCGAAACTCCCCGACTTCCCGATAGAAGACGTCGCAGACGCGTACACGCACTACGTGCTCAACCTCGGCGTTCCCGAATCGACGTTCTGGGACGCCGACATTTGGTTCGTGAAGGCGATCGCGGCCAACAAGGCCGCGTACGACTTCTGGTACGCGGACGCGATAAACAAGCAATTCAACTCATAAGGAGGTGATCACATGGCCGACAGGGAGGCTAAGATCAAGTTCAAGGCCGAGACAGAGGAATTCCAGAGCCAGATCAAGGCCGCGAACTCCGAAATGTCATCGCTGCGATCGGAGATGAAGCTCAACGAGGCGCAGTTCCAGAACAGCGGCGACAAGGCCGAGTACCTTGAGAACAAGGCGAACCTGCTCGAATCGCAGCTCGAAGCGAACCGCGAGAAGCAAGAAGCCCTCAACTCGGAGATCGAGGTCGCCACCTCCATTTACGGCGAGGACTCGCAAGAGGTCGCCAACCTAGAGAAGCAGCTCAACTACACGATGGTGCAGGAGGAGCAACTTGAAGCGCAACTCGCGGCGACCACCTCGGAGATCGAGGCGAACGACAGCGCCACGGGACAGCTCACCTCGACGATCGACGCTCAAGAGGAGGAGTTGAAGGCGCTCAAGGAGGAGTACGTCAACGCCGCGCTCACGTACGGCGAGAACTCCGAGGAGGCGCAGAGGCTCGCGGGCGAGATCGAGTCGCTTTCGGGCGAGCTGCAATCGAACAAGCAGCAGCTCGCGGACGCGAGGTCTGCCGCCGACGAGTACGACAAGTCAATCGAGGCCGCTGGCACCGACACGGCCAGCTCGGTCGAAGCCATGGCAGACGCGCTCGCGAACGCGGGCGTCGCCGCCGCCATAGCGGAGATCGGAGAGGCCGCGATCGACATGGCGTCGGAGTTCGATGATGCGACCGCCGTCATAGTCGAGGGCACGGGAGCCACTGGCGAAGCCCTCGAAGAACTCAAGGACGCCGCGATCGACAGCTTCGGCAACATGAAGAACGCCGACGCCGACCTGAACGACGTGGCTGGCGTAATCGCCGAACTCAACACCCGCCTCGGCCTGACTGGCGAGGAGGCGACCGTAACAGCCGACAAGTTCCTCAAGTTCTCGCAGCACGTGGGCACGGACGGCGTAAGCTCCGTAGACTCGATCGTCGATGTGATGAAGAGGTGGAACCTCGAAGGCGAAGACCTCGACGGGCTGCTCGACGATCTGACCACGAGCAACCAGTCGTGCTCAATGTCTGTAGACGAGATGACTGGCTACCTGACGAAGAACTCCGTTCAGTTCCAGGAGCTGGGCTTCTCGCTTGAGGACTCGATAGCCTTCATGACGAGCCTGTCTGACGGCGGCGCGAACACGTCGGTCGTGATGGCTGGCCTCACGAAGACCGTGACCAACCTGTCGAGCGTTACCGATGACGTTCCTGGCGCGTTCAACGACGCGATCGCCGCGATCGAGGACTGCGACTCCGTATCGGAGGCGCTGAACGCGCAGGTCGGCGACACGGGCAAGACGGTCGAGGAAGTCTTCGGCAAGAAGGCCGCACAGGAGATCGCAACGTGCGTGCAGAGCGGCAACTTCGACATAGCCCGCTTCTCCGAGGCCTTGCAGGACAACCAGGGCGTCATGGAGCAGACGGCAGAGGGTGCAACGACCATGGGCGACGAAATGTCGCGCGTGACGAACAACGTCGCCGCGACGTTCGACACGATATTCGCCCCCGCCATATCCGACGTGATCGGCTTCTTGGCCGACCTCACTGGCGATATCGGCCAGGTCATACGCGACTGCCCGATACTACAGGGCATCATCGTCGGCGTCGCCACGGCGCTCGGGATGCTCGCCGCCGCGCTCGGCATCACGTCGCTCATACGGGCTGTTACTGCGGCGTTCGCCCTATTGAACACGACGATGCTCGCGAACCCGATATTCCTCGTCGTGACGGCGATAGCCGCCCTCGTGGCCGCCCTCGTCTGGGCGTACAACAACTGCGAGGAGTTCAGAAACGCGGTAGACGAGGCGTTCGCAGACGTTCAGGCCGCGATATCGGAGGCCATAGAGGCCGCCATGCCGTACATCGAGCAGATCGTCGATTTCCTCGTGAACGAGGTAATGCCCGTGGTCGCGCAGGTGCTCTCCGTCGTGGTCGATGCGCTCGGCCAGATATTGAGCGTGGTCGCGTCGGTCATGCCGAACATTCTCGGCATCATAAGCGGCGTGCTAGAGACGATAAAGGGTCTGTTCGACGTTGTGTTCGGCCTCATCGTCGGCATAACGACGGGCGACTTCTCGCAAATGCAGGCTGGCATCGACTCGATCATGCACGGCATCCAGACAATCATCTCGAACGTGCTCGCGGCGATACAGCAGATTTTCGGCGCAGTGCTCGACGCGCTATTGCAGACGGCCTCCAACATCTGGAACAACATCAGGAACGCGATCTCATCGGCCATAAACTCGGCCTATTCGGTCGTTTCTGGCGTCGTGAGCGCCATAAGCTCGACCGTGAGCTCGGTCTTCAACTCCGTGTTGCAGACGGCCTCCAACATCTGGAACGGCATCAGGAACGGGATCAGCTCGGCCATAAACTCGGCCTATTCGGTCGTTTCTGGCGTCGTGAGCGCCATAAGCTCGACCGTGAGTTCGGTCTTTAGCGGAATACAATCGACGGCATCGAGCATCTGGAACGGCATCAAGAACGCGATCACATCGCCGATCGAGACGGCGAAGGGCATCGTGCAAAGTGCCATCAACACCATCAGCAACATCATATGCGGTGCGAGGCTCGAACTGCCGAAGATCAAGTTGCCGCACTTCAACATAGACGGCGGCGAGGTGCCGTGGGGCATCGGCGGCAAGGGATACCCGCCGAGCATCAGCATCGACTGGTACGCGCACGGCGGCATCCTCACAAGCCCGACGATATTCGGATGGAGCGGCGGCAAGCTGCTCGGCGGCGGCGAAGCTGGTCACGAGGCGGTACTGCCGATAGACACGCTTCAAACCTACATCGACGCGGCCTTCCAGCGCAACATCGGCGACCTCGGGGTCGAGCAGATCGTCGGCGCGATCGAGCGCCTAGACAGAGGCCTCGGCAAGAAGATCGCCGACAACGCGCCCGACAGCTACCCAGGCGACCGCTCGTTCAGGGTCGCCCTGCGAAAGGCGGGGGTGACGGTATGACCTTCCGATACGTGAGCAACAACGGCGACACGATAGAGTTCGGCATCGGGTCGCCCTACTACGCCGACGCCGACGCGCTGCGCAAGTACGAGGTCGATTACGACATGGTGCGCAACGCCGTCACGCGCTTCAACCACGAGGCCGCGAGCATCGCGCTCGCCATCAGCATCTCGGCAGAGACGCAGGAAGAGGGGGCGCAGCTCCTCGACAGGCTGCAACAGGCCTTCGACCACGACGTACGCGCCAACAAGGCGGGGCGCTTGGAGATAGACGAGTACTACACCCACGCGTTCATAACGACGTTCGGCTTCTCGTGCGACGATTCGCTCGGGCTTTGGGAAACAGAGGTCGATGCGAAGGTGCTGCTCCCGAACCCCGTGTGGATATTGGAGAGCACGCGCTCGTTCAACCCGACGGACGGCAACGCCGAGAGGCGCGGCCTCAACTACCCGCACAACTTCCCGTTCAACTTCTGCGGGGGCGTTGCGACGCGCAGGATCGTGAACCCGCTCTCGTGGGAGTGCCCCGTACGCATAGTCATATACGGCGAGGCGCACAACCCCTACGTGTACATCGGGGACAACCGATACGAGGTGGACGTTGACGTTCCCGCTGGCGGCCTCCTCATCATCGACTGCCTCGACAAGTCGAAGATCGAGCTGCGCGATCAGTACGGCAACTCGACCAACGTCTTCGACAGGCGCATATCTGGCGTCAAGGGGTCGGGCACCTACATCTTCGAGCCTATCCCGAGCGGCGAGAACGCCGTCACATGGGACGGTTCGTTCCCGTTCGACGTGACGCTGTGCGGCGAGAGGAGCTGGGCACCGTGTTCGATCTGATATACACCGACCCCGAGGGCGTCGAGCAGGGCGCTCTCGACGGGTACGCGCTGACAATGACGTACGGCGACGTTGACAACGACTTCGACCTCGTGTTCGGGTCGCAGAACGCGCCGAACCTGACGGACAGGTGCCTCGTGTACGCGGAGGACACCGAGTACGGCGGCATCGTGCGCGGCAAGAAGACCTCGACGAGCGACGGCACGACCGACTTCACGGGCGACACGTGGCACGGGGTCATGAACGGCCACGTGCTATGCCCGCCGAGCGGGCAGACGCACATGAGGCTTCGCGGCGACGCGCATGACGCGCTTCGCGCGATAGTCGAGGCCTGCGGCCTCGGCCAGTGGTTCACGGTCGCCTCGGGCGAGAGCGGCATCACGGTCAGCGCGGACATACGCTACGTCAAGGCATACGACGCGGCGGCCTCGATGCTCGCGAGATCGTCGGCGAAACTCGTCATCAAGTGGAAACGCGACCACGCCGAGCTATCGGCGGCGCTCGCCGTGAACCACGACTCGATGAACTCAGACAACGCGAACTTCACGATCGAGGAGGGCTACAGGCCGCCGAACCACATCATCCTGCTCGGGAAGGGCGAAATGCTCGACCGCATCGTCGCCGAGCTGTTCATGGACGGCGACGGCGAGGTTTCGCAGACGCAGTACTACTACGGCATCGACGAGGTGACCGCCGTGTTCGAGGACACGAACGCCGAACTTGCAGACCTGCTCGCGAAGGGAGCCGAAAAGCTCCTCGAGATGCAGGACGTGAACGATATCGACGTATCGAGCGAGCTTGTCGATGACTACGACGTGGGCGACTACGTTACCGTGACGAACCTCGAGGCGGGGCAGAGCGCCACCGCGACGGTCACGTCGAAGACGGTGACGTTGATCGACGGCGTGCCTACCTTCTCGTGCGAGATCGGGTCGGCATCCGCATTATTCGACCTAAACGAAGAAGGAGGTGTTCAATAAATGGCTTTCAGGCTAGTTACTGGCAGGGGCGAGGTCGATCACGTCTCGTCTGATGATATGGGCGTCTTCTACGCCTACACGACGGGCGACGGGCGGTATCGGCTCAACGAGATCACATGTACCGTCATCGACTCGAACACGCTGCACGTCTCGGCGGGCAACCTGCTCATCGACGGGCGTCACTTCCGAAACAGCTCGGAGGGAACGAACCTCACGATCGCCAACGGTGCGCAGGGAGTGAACCGCATCGACATGATCGTCGTGCGCTACCAGCTCGTCACCGCTGGCGAGGACTACACCGAGCAGGGCGAACTCATCGTCATACAGGGCGAGTCGGTCGCGGGCGAGCCAGTCGCCCCGAGCTACGAGGACGGCTCGATCATCGACAACGACACGTTCGTCGATATCCCGCTGTTCACCGTTCGCATCACAGGCCTCGTGGTCGGCACGCCGAGCGCGTGCCTGCTCGACGAGTACGAGCTGCCCGCGAAGTACGGCGGCACTGGCGTCGCCGCCGAGATGCTTTTCGACGTGCGCAGCGCGGTCGCCGACGCGACGGCTGCGGCGGCTGCGGCGAACGCCGCCGCCGAGAGGAGCGCGATGCTCGCGGAGGGCGCGGTAACGCAAGACGAACTCGCGCCGATCGCCGCCGCGCTCGCGGGCGTCACTGGCGGCTACCTTGTCGTGGGCGACACGGTGTTCGTGCCGAGCGCGAAGGGCGTCGCCGCGAACGATGAGATCACGTTCTACTCTGCATCATTCAACGAAGACACGGGCGCAGTGACGCTCACGTAAAGGAGGCAAGATAATGTCTGATGTTTTGAAGTTCAACGTCAACGGCCAGCAGTTGCTCGTCGCTGACGGCACCGCGAGGGCAGACGCGACCGCCGCCCTCGACATGGAAACGAGGTTGCAGCAGCTCTACACTGGCGAGTACACGGGCAGGAGCCTCGTCGAGATGTTCGCGAGCGAGATCGTCGAGTACGATGACGAGTGGGAGTGGTTCCAGGCTCGCGTGCAGGCTGGCGACTACTCGGGTATGCTGCCGTTCGACTACATCCCCGTCACCCTCACGAGCGGGTTCAACCTGCTCTACGAGATCGGCCACTTCGACCCGTACAGGGGAGCGGGCGACACCGAGGGCGGCCATCACGTGCCGATGATCCCGAAGGTGGTCGTTCCCGTCTCTGGGACGTATGCCACTAACGGCGACCATATCATGTGGAACACGTCGGCGAACAACAACGGCACGAGCAGCGAGAAGCATCCATACCTCGCGAGCAACCTTCACTCGTGGGAGACTGGGGTCTTCTACAACCTGCTGCCTGAAAAAGTTCGCACGAGGATCGTCGAGCAAAGACACTTCCTCGAGGAGCGCTACAACTCGAGCACTGCGCAGAGTGCTGCGACTGGTTGGTCGTGGGCGTCTCTCGGCAAAGTATGGTCGCCGTCGTGCATCGAGGTCTACGGCCACGAGTCGTGGGGCACGAAGGGCTACAGCGACGATATCGACTGCCAGTTCGACGTTTTCAAGAGCACGCGCGGGCGCATCCGTCGCAACGGCTCAAGTCGGGCGCCCTGGTGGTTGCGCGTGCCTTCGGGCGTGTCGTCCTCGCACGTCTGCCGTGTCTACGAAAACGGCATTGCGATTACGTATTCGGCGACGGACACGTGGATTTACCCCCTGCCGTGCTTCCTCATCGGCTAATTTTAGCCGATGCCCTACACTGGTACAGCGCCCTCAACAGAGGGCGCTGATGCCGCTGCGAAGGGATGGTTTGGGATATGTCAGAGGTACATGAACGCGACCGCGAGCCAGTGCCAGCGCTGACGAGATTCAGGACGCTCGCGAAGGATATCGACGCGGAGGCGACGAGGGTCGCCGCGAACGTGATCACGAAGCATTACAGGTTCGTGATCGGCGTGCAGATGGCCGACGCGGCGAACGAACTCGCCGAGCTTGTCGATGAGAGCCTTGAGCACTATCCGTCTAACTCCCTGTCGGCGTACGACCGCAAGAAATGCTACTCGAAGGCGATAGCGAGGGCGAAGACCGTCAAGAGGCTCGCGAACAAGTCGCAAAAGCTGAAAATCGCGAAGCCCGAGGCGTTCAAGACGCTCATCTCGGATGCCGAGGAGTTTATCAAGATCACGCGCGGACTCAAGAAGAGCGTCAAGGTTAGGGGTTCGGAGAGCACCGAAGACCTTATTGCGTGGCATGAGGCTCAAATCGAGGCTCTTGTTGCGTTACAATCTGGGGACGTTGCGCTTTGATAATCGGGCGAACTGGTGGTTGCGCGTGCCTTCGGGCGTGTCATCCTCGAACGTCTGCAATGTCAACGAAAACGGCATTGCGAATACGAATTCGGCGACGAACACGTGGATTTACCCCCTGCCGTGATTCCTTTTAGCGCCAGACCTAGTACGCCGTTCGCGGCAGAACGCAGAGCAAAAGGAAGGAAAGCGCGACGGTCGGGGCTTTCGCCCCGTGAATTTGCACCCCGCGAGCCGTGACGGACGCTTCTTGCATGGCGCGAGGCAGGGCACCGCCCCGCGTTTCATGTCACGGTATCAAGCGGCTGTTCGGGTGCCCGATGGTAGCCGTGCGGGGTGCCTTTACGAAAGGAACGCGACCGTGAACTCAGACGAGCGGCGTGCCGCTCGGCGGGCGCGTCGCGAGAAGGCAAGAGCCGACAAACGCGCCGAGAGGATCAAGGATTGCACGCTTGAGAACGTCGCATCGCTCGGTAGCCTGTGCGAGGCATCGGAAAAGGCCGCGAACGGCATCAGGTGGAAGGCGAGCGTGCAGAGGTATCACCTCGACACTATGGGCAACGCGCTCAAGACGCATAACATGCTCATGGGAGGCGATGACATTCACACTGGTTTCGTGCGCTTCACGATCAACGAGCGCGGGAAACCGAGAAACATCGCAGCCGTGAAGTTCCCAGAGCGCGTTGCGCAGAAGTCGGCCAACCAAAACGCGTTCATGCCCGCCGTGCGAGACTCGCTGATATACGACAACAGCGCGAACATCAAGGGGAAGGGCACGAAGTTCGCAGTCGATCGGGTGAAGAAGCACCTCGCAGACCACTACAGGAAACACGGCAGCGAGGGCTACATACTGCTCGGCGACTTCAAGGGCTTCTTCGCGTCCGTGCCGCACGATGGCGCTAAGGACGTGGTGCGTAAACACCTCGACGATGAAGGCCTCATAGAGTTCATCTGCTCGCAGATAGACCACGAGGACGGCGATCGGGGCTTGCCGCTCGGCAGCGAGATCAACCAGACGATAGCCGTGGCGTACCCGAACAGAATCGACCATTTCGTGCTGGAATGCGGCGAGGTCGAGGCGTACGGGCGATACATGGACGATTTCTACGCGATACACACCTCGAAGGAGCACTTGCAGCTCATACTGGGCTGTATCGAGGCCTTCGCGATCGACCTAGGCCTCACGCTCAACGCGAAGAAGACGCATATCGTCAAGCTCACGCACGGCTTCACCTACCTCAAGCGCAAGTTCTCGTACGGCGAGAACGGCAAGATCGTCGTGAGGCCTACGCGCGAGGCCGTGACGCGCGAGCGGCGCAGGTTAAAGCGGCAGGCGAAACTCGTCGCAAGTGGCGTGATGACGTTTGAACAGGCGAGGGTTTCGTATGTGAGCTGGCGCTCGCATGTCCTCGACATGGACTCGCACGAGCTGGTCGGTCGGATGGACGCCCTGTTCTGGGAGCTGTTCGGCTCTTGTGCTTGCAGTGAAGACCCCCCCCCCGAAGCTCGAATAGGTAGCTTCGACCACATACCAACGGAAACGACCCCTCGATACCCGAGGGGTTTTCTTTTGCCCGAAAACGACTGAAAGGAGTGGGCGAAATGGATCAGACAGAGGAGATGGCGACCAAGAGACGGGAGGCGCAGAACATCATCGAGCAGTTCCGCGACGCGTCTGCCGCATACGCGGCGGGTGCCCTCACCGACGAGGACTACTACGCGGCGCAGGGGCGCAAGGTCGCGGCCTTGCGCGTGATCGCGCTGCTCGACAACGGCGAAGAGGTAAGCGACGAGCTGTTCTTGCAGATGGTCGAAGAGGCCGTCGATGAGGCCGCGCTGCCGTCGGACGAGGAGCTTCTTCGCGCCGACGTTGACTACCTTCTCATGATCGGGGGTGAGCTGTAATGCCGAGCAACCATTCCGCACGGTTCGCAACCGTGAAAAGGTACTACGACCGAGGGCTGTGGAGCGTAGAGCGCGTAGCCCAGGCCGTCGTTTGCGGGTGGATCACCGCAGATGAGTACGAGGAGATCGTGGGCGAGCCTTATCCGACGGAGGGCGAGTAAATGAACGAATTCGTGCAAAAGCTGCTATGGGTCGCCATACCGTCAGCGTTCGCCGCTGGCATCGCGCTCGTCCCTGGCTCGGCGATCGAGATTCAGTTCATCGCCTACGGGGTTCTCGCCCTCATCGCCATGTTCGGCATCTGGGCTACGAACGCCAGGAAACACCGCCAGGAGCGGGAAGAGGCGCAGAAGGTGCGCGACGAGGAAGAGCGCCAGATCATGGCAGACGTGCGCGATCTCCTTGAGCAGAACACGATCATGACGTGCCGAATGGCGGTCTACAACGACCATTTCAGCATCGACGAGAAGCTGTCGGCGTACATCACCTACCGCTCGCGGGGTCAGAACCACCACACCAAAACGTACATGGACGAGCAGGTCGGGTGCGACGTTGACGAGTACATCGAGCGGCACGGCATAACCGTATAGGGGGCTGGCAATGGCTGAACACGTGAAAGCAAACACGCAAGACGGCGAGCGCAGCGAATCGGCAGAGAGGGAGCCGAAGCCTTCATACAGCAAGGCGATCGTCTTCCTGTGCCTCGTGACCGTGATCGCCTACACGGTGACGTGTTTCGTCTACCTGTGGAACGGCAAGCCGCTCAACGACCTGTTGACTGGCTTCTTCTTCGGTTGCTTCGGGCTTGAGTTCGGTTCTCTCGCGTTCATCAAGGGAAAGAAGCTCAAATACGTCAGCGGAAACGCAGCGAATAAGGAAATGCCGCACGTAG
>Ga0310690_10004980_pt1 | contig 18382 bp, 17 predicted proteins | sample AusTroGonzalo_MG_2_FD_207661 | JGI IMG/M metagenome (GOLD analysis project Ga0310690, IMG submission 207661) | Bovine rumen microbial communities from tropical cattle in Woodstock, Queensland, Australia - Gonzalo_04 (v2) (version 2) | ecosystem: Host-associated > Mammals > Digestive system >...
TTTGCCTACATTACCATTCATGGCGCGCCGGGCGAGAACGGCATACTGCAAGGCTACTTCGACCTCATCGGGATGCCTTACTCAACCTGCGGCGTGCTCGTGGAGGCAATGACCTACGACAAGTTTGTGCTCAACAACTATATGCGAGCTTTTGGCGTATCGGTGGCAGACAGCCTGCTCGTCAAGATAGGTCATGACAAGGAGGTGAGCGATGAAGAGATTGTATCGCGAATCGGTTTGCCTTGTTTCGTGAAGCCTTCGCGCGGAGGTTCCTCCTTCGGCACGACGAAGGTGAAGACCATCGAAGCACTTCGTCCTGCCATCGACCTTGCCCTGAAGGAAGGCGAGGACGTGATGGTGGAGGCTTTTATGGACGGCATGGAACTTACCTGCGGCTGCTACAAGACGCGGGAGAAGAGCGTCGTATTCCCCATAACGGAAGTGGTCTCCAAGAACGAGTTCTTCGACTATGCCGCTAAGTACAATAACGAGAGCGACGAGATTACGCCTGCCCGCATCAGCGAGCATCTGGCCGAGAGAGTCTCGAAGCTGACTTCTATGCTCTACGACCTGCTGGGCTGCTACGGCATCATCCGTATCGACTACATCATCACGGCTGGCGAAAAGATTAACCTGCTGGAAGTCAATACTACGCCGGGCATGACGGCCACGAGCTTCATCCCGCAGCAGGTGCGTGCCGCAGGGCTGGACATCAGGGACGTGATGACGGACATAATAGAGGGGACCCCCTAACCCCCATTAGGGGGAATATGCCCCCCATCCCCCTTTATGGGGAGTAATAAGAGAAGCAAAAAGAGGAAATGGACACATATAACCACTATGCATATCAGAATGCGGACCCCGTGTATTATGCTCAACTAAAGGACTGGGCAAAGGAGATGAGGTCAAATCCAACTGAATCAGAAGCAATTCTAAGAGATTATGTAAGAGCAAACAACCTTGGGCATAAGTTTCTGTTTCAATATATTATAGGGCAATTCATCGTTGATTTCTTTTGTCCTGATAGCAAACTGATAATCGAAGTGGATGGAGGTTATCATTCAGAACCGATACAAGAATATGATGATGAACAAAGAACCCATATGCTCGAACAATTAGGCTACAGAGTAATACGCTTTACCAATGAGCAGGTATTATTTGATATTGATAATGTAGTTAACGAGATAAAGAATTACTTGCAATAAAATGGAAGAAGATAATCACAAGGAGTTCCCCCTAAAGGGGGTTAGGGGGTCTAATCTCCCCCTAAAGGGGGATGGGGGGTCAGATTTTGACGAAATCCGCCCCTTTGCTGAGGGTGAGGTGAAGCAGGCGGTCGAGAGCTTGCTTGCCGACAGGCAGTTCTCGCGGATGCTGCGAGGCTTTGTGCCCTGGATGCCTGGCTGGATGCGTAATGGCCTTATACGCTTGGCTTTTATCGGTGTCAACACTCCGCTGCAATTCCAACTGCGCTTTATGAAGCCAATCGTGAAGCATGTTCTTCGCAAGTGCAGCACGGGATGCACCTTTGCCTACAGCGGTATTGCACCCGGGCCGGAGCGTTATACCTTCATCAGCAACCATCGTGACATCGTGCTCGACAGCGCCATCCTCGACATACTTCTTCACGAAAACCATTTCCCCACGACTTGCGAGATAGCCATCGGCGACAACCTGCTCATCTATCCTTGGATAAAGACGCTTGTCAAGCTTAACAAGGCTTTTACGGTCAAGCGAGGCCTGAGTCCTCGGGAACTTTTGAAGAGCAGTCAGCGCATGAGCAGTTACATGCATTATGCCATCAAGGAAAAGCGCGAGAACATCTGGATTGCCCAGCGCGAGGGACGCGCCAAGGACAGCAGCGACCAGACGCAGGAGTCCTTGCTGAAGATGTTTGCGATGGCAGGCGAGGGGAGTATCACGGACCGTCTGAAAGAACTCAATCTCGTGCCGCTCTCTATCAGCTACGAGTACGACCCATGCGACTACCTCAAGGCACAGGAGTTCCAGCAGAAGCGCGACAATCCATCATTCAAGAAGAGCAAGCAGGACGACCTCGACAACATGAGGACGGGCATCTTTGGGAAGAAAGGCCGCATCCATTACGAGGCCATGCCCAGCATCAATACTTGGCTCGACGAGTATGCGGAAATGCCCAGAACGGAGGTCTTCGGAGCGATTGCCCGCCGCATCGACCAGCAGATACATGCCGGCTATCGTCTCTTCCCTGGCAATTATGTGGCTGCCGACATGCTCAGTGGCACCTCGACCTATGCCAAGGAATACTCCGACGAGGAACGCAAGACCTTTGAAACCTATCTGCAGAGCCGCATCGACCTTGTTCAGATACCGAACAAGGATGAGGCTTTCCTGCGGGAACGCATCTTGACGATGTATGCCAACCCGGTCATCAATAAAATGAAGAGTGAAGAATGAAGAGTGAAGAAGGTTTAGCTCGACGGCTCGAAGGGGAAAGTCAATTTGCTACCGCCCGAATTTGGGGGCTGCTGCTTCTCGTCTTTTTTGCATCCTGTAGCAAGGACAATGAGGAGAGTTCGGACTTCTATCCTAATGTTGTGACCGAGTTCGTCATGATACGGACGGACGATTCGGGCACGATGACTGAATTCACAACCGATGGCAATCGCACCTACACCATCGCCAATCTGAAAAGTGGTTATGGGAAGAATGTCCGTTATCGTGCCGTTTGCGGCTATGTGCCCGATGGACAGACAGCAACGCTCTATCATGCCACGGGTGCCTATTTGCTTCGCGACTCGACGTCGTTGGCCTATACTCCCGATGCGCTGAACGTCACCAGTGTCTGGCTTTCAGGGAAGTTCATTAACATGCAGCTCTCGCCGCTTACGCAGGGCGGAACGCAATACTGGGGCTTCCGATACGAGCGGGTGACGGGCCGCACCACACACTATAGCCTTCACCATCGGCAGAATGGAGACCCGCAGTCCTATACCCAGACCGTATATGCCAGCATCCACGTCGATAGCCTCAAGGCAGTTCCCGCTGGGGACTCCATCGCCCTTCACTTCGCTACCTTCAGTGGTGACAAGGTATGGGCTTTTCAAAAGCCGTAGCAGGGAGCGGTCAGGAATCGATGTATCTAAGGAAGCGGTCGGTATCGTAGTTCATGATGAGATCGTCGGGGAACTCCGTCTCCTGAAGCAGAGGCCAGATGAAACTGTAGTCGGCGATGGAGTAGCTGATATGGGCGTCGCTTCCGAGGATAACCGGCACTTCGTACCGCTTGCACAGACGCAGTATCTCGAGATTGTTGGCGAGGGCTGCGTTTTTATTTCGCAGAGGATTGAGGCTGCTGTTGTTTATTTCGAGCAAGGTTTTTGTCTCCTTTGATGCCAGCACTACCGGTTCAAAGAGGAGTTCAGCTGTGCCGTCGCCGGGATGGGAGATGATTTGTGTCCAAGGGTTACGGATGGCGCCTATCATGCCGGCGGTGTTCTCCTCAATGGTACCTCCCTCCCAGCAAAGCAGGTGGATGCCGGCAATGCGGATGTCGAGTTGCTTGTAGTAGTACTCGTCGAGGTCGAGTGTGCCTTTTGTATCGAGGATGTTCAGCTCTGCGCCAAGCATGAGGCGAAGGTTGCCCATCTGTCGCGGCACGACATGCAGGTTGCGGAAGTAGATGGGATGGCAGGTGCCGGGGATGCCCGGGGCATGTTCTGTAATGCCGAGGATGTCGAGGTTCTTGGCTTGAGCAGCGGCTACCATCTCCTGCAAGGTGCTGTAGGCGTGGCCGCTCATAATGGTGTGGGTGTGGACGTCAAGCTTTATCATTGAACATTGAATATTGATCATTGAACATTACTCCCCCTAAAGGGGGATGGGGGGTCTCTATTGTTATGCTGAAAGCATGCAGCATCAGCCTTTCGGCAGGCTTACCATAAAGGCGGTCTCCGACGATGGGATTGTTGAGGCCGAGGGGATGGGCGCAATGGACACGAAGCTGATGCGTGCGGCCTGTTATCGGTCGCAGCTCCAGCAAGGCATGGCCGTCGCGGTTGCCGAGTACACGGTAATGTGTCTGTGCAGGCTTGCCATGCCTGCGGTCAACCATTTGGCGAGGACGGTCATCGAAGTCGGGACACAATGGCAGGTCGATGTCACCTTCCTGTCCTTCAGGCATCTCGTGTTCCAGCAAAGCATGATAGACCTTATGGATGCGGCGATGCAGGAAGAGGTCTTGCAACTCGTGGAACTTCTCTTCTGTCAGGGCAATGAGCATCAAGCCGCTGGTGTCCATGTCGAGGCGGTGCACGATGAGCGGGCCTGTAGCCTGCGGGAACATCTGCCTCATATAGTCCTGCACGCTGGGCTGGTCGTCCTTGCCCGGCACGGAAAGCAGGCCTGCGGGTTTGCTCACGACAGCCATCTCCTTATTATTATATATAATGTGTAGGTTGGCAAGCAGCTTCTCGCGGTCGGCAAGCAAGGGGTTCGGTTCTACATCGAGCCCTTTGAGCATGTGGCGCAGGATGGGACGACACTTGCTGTTGCAGGCAGGATAGTAGTGCCCGTCAAGGCGAATCTCGTCAGCAGGCGAGGCACCTACCCAGAACTCCGCCATGCAGAGCGGTTGCAGTCCTTCTTTATATGCAGCTTGCAGGAGCCTTGGCGCACAGCATTCGCCAGCTCCTGAAGGCGGAATGGCTGGGGAGAAGAGCTCCAGCAATGACTTCTCTTCGCCCAAAGCATTGAGGAAGACAAACTGATGGAAGAGCCATTGCTGTAGGGCGATGCTGCGTTGGTGTCGCTCCTTTTGCAGTTGCTCCACCTGTTGTTGCTGTTCCCGAAGGGGAGCTTCCTCGGCAAAGATGCGCTGTTCCCATGCTTGTTTTAGGCGACGGTATTCTGCCTTCTCATGCTGACTTTGGCGGATGAGAAGGAGCCCCCTCCCATCCTCCCCCAAGGGGGAGGAACTTTGTCGCAGAACATCGCGTTCTGCCTTGTGTTGCCGCATCAGTTCCTTGTAAGCAACCAGCTCTTCCTGCATCTTCTCGCGCAGCGGACTTGGCTGCAAGGAGCCTTGCAACGTCTCAATTTGTCGGTTGATGTCGCTGATGGCAGCCTCTTCCTTTTGGAAGTAACAGCCGGGAGCCATGAGGTCGAAGACAGGCGGCACGAAGTATTCATGCTGCGTCTTGCCATCGAGTGTGCCGGAGAAGGCGGCGAGGAAGGACAGCCCCCCTCCAACCTCCCCCCAAGGAGGGAGGCTTTCTGCCGCAGGACTCCCCTCCTCCTCGGGGGAGGGGACTACAAGAACCCCGAACATCTTGCCCTTTTGTAGTTCGTCGTGCCATTCGGGATGCAGGTCGAGATATCGTCGTACTTCGTCGGCTGCGGCGATGCAAAGCGGGTGAGGCTCGTAGCAGAAAGGATAGGTGAACTGCTTTGGCGCAGCCCCTTCCCATCCTCCCCCAGGGGGGAGGGGATGCAAGGTTACAGCCATAGCACGCCCTCCGGTCCTTGGTTAAAGAGCAAATCGACGATGCTGAGGTCAGGCAGGAAACCGTGACGATGAGCGAAGACTTGATAGTATGCCCCCTCCCCGCTCCCCCTTTGGGGGAGTGCCTCATTCCCGCCGCCTCGCAACTTCAAGGCACTCCCCAAAAGGGGGAGCGGGGAGGGGGCCGTCCTCGTTACTGTCTTTTGGATGTCAAGCAGGGAGGCAACCAACGCCATTAGTTCCTCATTGTAGTCTGCCAGGAACTCCCACTTCTTTTCGTAGAAGGGAGCGAAGTCATCGGCATAGTATTCGAAGAAAGGGGATTGGCGATAGCTGCTTTCGAGCGCCACCCAGTGCTGGTGGCGCCAGTTGCCGTGGTCGCTGATGCGGATGTCCTTCATTGCAGTCTTGCCTTCTGCCTTGACAACAGGAACGGTGAGGGCAAGTGCCCCGTTGGGGCTGTCGATGTAGCAGCGGTTGCGAAGCGTCTGCTTCACGAAGTAATCGCAGACCTCAAGCCGTACCTCATCGGCACGATAGTAGGCGCTATAGTGTGAGACAGGAGCGAGATAGCAGCAAGGCAGAACAGCAGACAACACGAAACTATAGTTTATTATCAAACCGCGAATTACACGAATTTTCTTTTCCCGTTATGGGCGTAGCTGATTCATGTAGTTCGTGGTTAAATACATACTATTTGATGTTATCGACCAGGCGGAACAGACGGTTCCAGCGAATGTGGTGGCCACTGAACCAGGAGCGGTCCTTGTCCGTGCTGAGCCAGATGAAGATGGGTTTGCCCACGATATGATCCTCGGGCACGAAGCCCCAGTAGCGTGAGTCGGCCGAGCAATGGCGGTTGTCGCCTTGCATCCAGTAGTAGTCCATCTTGAATGTGTATTTCGTAGCCTTCTCTCCGTTGATGAGGATGTCGCCTTCGGGTGTCACCTCCAGGTCGTTGCCTTCGTAGTTGCGGATGGGACGCTCGTAGATGGCGATGTTCTCTATGGAGAGGTCGATGCTCTCTCCCTTCTTGGGAATCCAGATGGGGCCGTAGTTGTCCTGCGTCCATCCCGTATAGGCATTCTGCGGATAGAGCCCTTCCGTCTCGTGACTTTCGACGGGCGTAATGCTCTCCACATAATCCGTTTGCTGTTCCAGGGCTTCTTTTGCTGCCTTAGTCAGAGGGATGAGGTGGTCTCCGTACATATCCTTCACGTCGTCCATGCTCAGCCCAAGTTCGTAGATGAGTTCCTCGGGCAGATAGCTTGTCTTCAGTTCGACGCGATATTTGTACTGCACGTTTTGGGCATCGGGATTCACCATGCCGTCCAGATAGACCACCTTGTTGCGGATTTCCAGCGTCTGCCCAGGCAGGCCGATGCATCGCTTCACGTAGTTCTCCCGACGGTCAACCGGTCGCCATCCCACTTCGCCGAAATCACGAGGAGCCAGTCGAACGTATTGTCTTCCAAGTTCATACAGGGTGCAGTAGTACTGTCGCTGCTGCATCGGAGTCAGCTCTTCTGGGCGGGGCAAGCCCCCCGCCTTTTGCTGATAGAGCTGAGCGCCTATGCCGTAGCAGAGGGCATAGTACTCCGTCTGGTACTTGATGTTGCTGACGATGGTGTCGCCGGCGGGATAGTTGAAGACCACGATGTCGTTGAGGGTGACGGGCTTCGGGCTTACGCGCTTATAGTCCCATTGAATCCATTCCAGGTAGCTCTTGCCTCCGAAGGGAAGTGTGTGCTGGCAGAGCGGCATGTGGAGCGGCGTCTGCGGCACCCGGGGGCCGTAGCTCATCTTGCTGACCAGCAGGTAGTCGCCCACCAGAAGACTCTTCTCCAGCGAACTGGACGGGATGGTATAGTTCTGGAAGAAGTAGATGTTGACGAAATAGACGGCTACGAGTGCAAAGACGATAGCATCCACCCAGCTCATGACGGTGCGTACGACGGGGTTCTCGGCATCCTTCCACCACGTCCAGGGAATGCGACGCGTGATGTAGGCATCGAAGATGAACGGGATGACGATGACTCCCCACCAGGCATCCACCCAGTAGAGGAAGGCGATATAGAGGGCGATGGCGATGATGGCCTTTGCCCAGTCTTTTGCGGTAGCTTTGTATGTTTTCTTTGTCATAGTAAGACCCCCCGACCCCCTTTAGGGGGAGTTTTACGGGGTATTTTAGTTAATAATTCCTTTATTCTGTTCTCCCTCTTTCTCCCCTTAAAGGGGGGTGGGGGGTCTGAACAAGTCTTTCATTGTGAGCAGGCCTGTGTGTTGGGCCGTATATTCTGCGGCCAGGACAGCACCCATCGCGAAGCCACGGCGGCCGTGGGCATCGTGGGTGATGGTTATCATGTCTTCTGGGGAGTCGTAGGTTATGGTGTGGATGCCGGGAACCTCTTTCTGTCGGATGTCATCGATGCGGAGGACTCCAGGCTTCGTCTCGTGCAGTCCCCAGCGCTCCTTGCGGTCGAGGTTCTCCACGATTTGCTCTGCCAGCGTGATAGCCGTGCCTGAGGGCGCATCCAGCTTGTGGACGTGGTGCGTCTCGACGAGGTTCACATCGTACTGCTCGAAGCGGTTCATGATTTTTGCCAAGTAGGTGTTGACTGCCGAGAAGATGGCTACGCCCACGCTGAAGTTGGAGGCCCAGAAGAGCGTCTTGCCCTCTTCTGTACAAGCCTTGCGGACATCGGCCTCATGCTCCTTCATCCATCCGGTGCTGCCGCTCACGACCTTGACGCCAGCCGCCCAAGCCTTGAGGTAATTGTCATAGGCCGTCCAGGGCGTAGTGAACTCGATGGCGACGTCAGCGCTTGCAAAAGTCTCCGACTGGAACTCTTCCTGATTGTCGATGTCTATAATGCTGACGATTTCGTGACCACGGGAAAGTGCGATTTCCTCTATCATGTGGCCCATCTTGCCGTACCCTATGAGTGCTATTTTCATACCTTATTAAATAAATATCGTGCAAAAGTACGAAGTTTCGGCAAATTATGTGTACTTTTGTTTCACAAAATAAGTTAACAGAGCCAAAATAAGGATGGAAAGGCTGCTACACTATGTCTGGAAGCACAAAATACTGCCTTTGAAACCGCTCACGACGGAGGACGGACAGGCGGTGGAGGTCATCGACCCCGGGTTGCACAATCGCGACCAGGGCCCCGACTTCTTCAATGCCAAGATTCGGCTGGGAGGAACGCTCTGGGCAGGCAACGTCGAGGTGCATCTGCGCTCGTCGGACTGGTACAGACATAGTCATCAGGAAGACCCCGCCTACAACAGCGTCATCCTGCACGTCGTGGGAGAGATAGACGGAGAGGTCAGGACGCAGGAAGGAAAGACCTTGCCACAGGTCCGGCTCGACATTCCTGAAAGCATCCGCAAGAGTTACGAGGAGCTCTGCAGGACAGAGGATTATCCGCGATGCCACCGCATCATCCCCTCTATTCCAGCAATGAAGGCACATCAATGGATGGACGCTTTGCTGGTGGAGAGGCTGAAGGAGCGCTCCGAGCTGGTAGCTGCGAGGGCCGAGAGGACAGGCGGCGACTGGGAACGCGCCACGTTCGTCACCCTTAGTAGGAGCTTCGGCTTCGGTCTCAACGGCGATGCCTTCGAGCGTTGGGCCATGCGGATTCCCCTCTCGGCGGCAGGCAAGCATCGCGACAACCTGTTCCAAGTGGAGGCGCTCTTCCTCGGAATGGCGGGCCTCATCGATGATGTCGAGGCCGTCAGGAGCAAGGAGGAGGCCGAGAGGCTCCAGCAAGAGTTCGCCTTCCTCAAGCACAAATTCAGCTTGGGAGAGCCGATGCAAAGGGACGACTGGCGTTTCCTTCGCACCCGCCCGAAGAACTTCCCCTCCGTCCGCATCCTGCAAATCGCCGCGCTTTACCACAGCGGTCGGGTGCAGATGAGCAAGCTGCTGGAGGCGAAGAGCGTGGAGGAGCTGCAGGAATGTCTGGCCGTGAAGGGCACAACAGCAGCCAGCCGTCGCCTGCTCATCATCAATACTGTGGTGCCGCTGCTCTTTGCCTACGGCCGGCACATCGGCGACGAGGACATCTGCCAGCGCTCTGTGCGGCTCCTCGAAGCGTTGCCTGCCGAGAACAACTACATCCTGCGCCAGTGGCAGGATTGTGGCCTTCGGGTCGGCACGGCTGCCGACAGCCAGGCACTCATCCAGCTCAAGCGGCAGTATTGCGACAGGAACGACTGCCTCCGCTGCCGCTTCGGATACGAATACCTCAAGGGCAGTCGGAAATAACAGCGTGGAGTGTCGGCCAACACAGCACGCTGTATTGGCCATCGCAGCACGCTGTGTTTGCCATCGCAGCACGCTGTGTTGAGCAACGAATCTGAACAAATGACAAAACAGACACAGAAATGAAATACGCTTACGAACTGAAAATGAAGGTGCGCGACTACGAGTGCGACCTCGAAGGCATCGTCAATAATGCTAATTATCAGCACTATATGGAGCATACCCGCCACGAGTTTCTGCTCCAGGCAGGTGTCAGCTTTGCCGAGCTGCTGGAGCAGGACATCGTCTCCGTCGTGGCCCGCATCACGATTGCCTACAAGACGCCGCTTCGCAGTCGCGATGAATTTCTCTCCTGCCTCAACGTCAGGCAGGAAGGGCTTCGCTATGTTTTCCACCAGGACATCTATCGCATCTCGGACATGAAGCTGGCGGCTCGCGGCACAGTCGATGTCGTCTGCCTCGTCGGAGGCAAGCTGAGCCGCTGCCCCGAACTGGAAGAAAAACTGAAACTAAATAATGAAGTTAAATGACCGACCAGGAGACCCTATACATGATGGCGCTGACCCAAGTGCCTGCGATGAGCCTGACCAACCTCCGACAACTCGTCGGGGAACTGGGTTCGGCTACAGCCGTTTACGAGAACCGCAAGTCCTTGCGGGAGCTCCTGCCTGCCGCTTCGCAGCACACTCTGGATGCCATCGCCGCGATGGAAAGCCATCTGGGGCGGGCGGAGCTGGAGTTGGCATTCTGCCGGAAAAGCGGCATCCGGTGTCTTTGCTTGGGCGATGAGGCCTATCCCCAACGCCTGAAGGACTGCAACGACGCGCCTGTCCTGCTCTATTCTCTCGGTTCGGCCGACCTGAATGCCCGCCACATCGTCAGCATGGTCGGCACTCGTCAGATTACCTCCTACGGCAAAGACCTTTGCCGCTCCTTCGTGCGCGACCTGAAAAGCCTTTGCCCGGACACTCTCGTCGTCAGCGGTTTGGCCTATGGCGTCGATGTCCATTGCCATCGGGCGGCTTTGGATGAAGGCCTCGACACGGTGGGTGTCCTCGCACACGGGCTGGACCAAATCTATCCCAGGCATCATCGCGAGACCGCAAAGCAAATGCTCGTCCAGGGCGGACTGCTCACAGAATACATGTCGGGCACAGCCATTGACAAGCGTAACTTCGTCCAGCGCAACCGTATTGTGGCAGGTTTGGCGGATGCCGTCGTTGTGGTGGAGAGCGCGATGAAAGGCGGTTCGCTCATCACAGCCGACATCGCCCTCAGCTACGACCGCTTGGTATGGGCCTTCCCCGGGCGCATCCACGACCAGTATTCCACAGGTTGCAACCGCCTCATCAGCTCGAATTGTGCCTCCCTGCTCACTGGAGCTGAGGACTTCTGTCAAGCAATGGGATGGACGGACGACGTGCAGCATCGGCAGCAGCTCGCAGAGGGCGTGCAGCAAGAAATCTTCGCCGACTTCACAGAGGAAGAGCAGCGTGTGGTGACAGCCCTCATGAAGGACGACAGCAAGCAGATAAATGTCCTGTCGGTCGAGACAAACATCCCTATGAACCGCCTGACGAGCCTCCTCTTTTCGCTTGAGATGAAGGGCGCAGTTCAAATGCTCGTCGGAGGCAAATACAAAATAAAGAGATAGGGCCTCCTACGGGTTGCATAGTGATACAAAATGGTACTATCTCTCGGAGAAAGTGATATTTTTATCCTATAGGCAGCGTTTTTTCTTGCAAAAAGGTTTGCAGATTCAGAAAAAATCCCTACCTTTGCATCGGAAAACATAAATAAAGGGAAAAGGACAAGGGTTCTGACCGACGGTCAGGATTCTTCTTTTTTTCGTCTTTCGCGCAAACTGAAAGAAGAGGAAAGCCAAGCCCTATATAATATAGATAATGTATAACAAAAATAAACTATAAATGGCTTACATGACACAAAAGGGCTACGACGAGCTCGTAGCCAAGTTGCAGCACATGGAGAGCATCGACCGCCCCGCCGCAAGTGCTGCCATCGCAGAGGCCCGCGACAAGGGCGACTTATCAGAGAACGCAGAGTATGACGCTGCAAAGGAATGGCAAGGCAAGCTCGAAACCGAGATTGCTATGCTCAAAAAGACCATCATCGAGGCAAAAATCATAGACACCACGCACCTCGACACCAGCACAGTTCAGATTCTTTCTACCGTCGAGCTGCGCAACGTGAAGAATAAGATGAAGATGAAGTACACCATCGTCAGCGCAACAGAGGCTGACCTCCGCAGTGGAAAAATCAGCGTGGAGACCCCCATTGCCAAAGGTCTGCTCGGCAAGAAGGTGGGCGACATCGCAGAGATTCAAGTGCCTCAGGGTACCATCCAGCTCGAAGTGGTAAGTATCAACTTTGACTAACAGGAGCGACTCGCCAAATCGTAAATTGTAAATTGTCAAATCGTCAATCATTATGGCATCAATCTTTTCCCGTATTGTAGCAGGCGAGATACCGAGCTACAAGATAGCTGAGGACGAGCGTTACTATGCCTTCCTCGACATCAGCCCCCTGCAGAAAGGTCATACCCTCGTGATTCCCAAGCGAGAGGTCGATTACATCTTCGACCTCGAAGATGACGAACTGGCTGGCCTGCAAGTCTTCGCCAAGAAGGTGGCAAAGGCAATCAAGAAGGCCATCCCCTGCGTCAAGGTGGGCCAGTGCGTGCTCGGTCTCGAAGTGCCCCACGCCCATATCCACCTCGTGCCCATGCAGTCGGAGGCCGACATGCGCTTCACCAACCCGCATCTGCAGCTCACTCCCGAGGAGTTCGAGCAGATTGCCGAAAGCATCCGCAAGGAGCTTTAACAACCCCATAAGACCTATATGACCTATTAGACCTATAACAATAACTATAACTATGAAAACAAGAATCATCACAGCCGTTGCCCTGCTCAGCATCGCCCTCGGCATACAAGCACAGAAACATGAATTTGCCAACTGGAAGCGCTATGCCAACGCCAACAAAGAGCTTGGTGCTCCCGCCAAAGGCGAGAAGCGTGTTGTCCTGATGGGCAACTCCATCACCGACGGATGGCCAGGCAAGCGTCCCGCTTTCTTCAAGGACAACAACCTCATCGGCCGCGGCATCGGCGGACAGACCAGTTATCAGTTCCTCCTCCGCTTCCGTGAAGATGTCATCAACCTGCAGCCGAAAGTCGTTGTCATCAACTACGGCACCAACGACATCGCAGAGAACACCGGCGCATACAACGAGGACCTCACCTTCGGCAACGTCCTCTCTATGGTCGAGCTGGCACGCTACCACAAGTGCAAGGTTATCCTGACCAGCTGTCTTCCTGCCGGAGGCTTCAGCTGGCGTCCCAACATCACCGATGCTATGGACAAGATTCGCAGCCTCAACGCACGCGTCAAGGCATACGCCGAAGCCAACAAGATTCCCTACGTGGACTACTTCTCTGCACTCGTGGCAGAAGACGGTAGCGGCATGAAGCCCGAGCTGGGCGAGGACAAGCCCGCTGTTCACCCCAATGTCAAGGGCTATGAGGTTATGGAAAGCCTCCTGTTGCCTGTCATCAAGAAACTGCGCTAATCTCATGGCAGACAACAAGTATTGTCTCATTCTGGCAGGCGGTAACGGCACTCGTCTCTGGCCCATCAGCCGCACGGTGAAGCCCAAACAGTTCCTCGACCTCTTCGGCACGGGGCGGACTTTGCTGCAGCAGACCTACGACCGCGTCGCTCAGTTCATCGATCCTTCGCACATCTACGTCAGCACCAATGTGGACTATCTGCCGCTTGTCCAAGAGCAGTTGCCCGAGGTGGACGACATGCACATACTGAAGGAACCGCTGCGCCGAGGCACTTTGGCATCCGTGGCTTGGGGTTCTGTCTTCATCGCGAAGCAGGACCTCCAGTCAATACTCTTCGTCACGCCTTCCGACCAGGTTGTCCTCAAAGAGGAACAATACCGGCAGGATGTGCTCGACGGCCTGCATTTCGTAGGCGAGAACGATGGTCTTCTCGTGATGGGCATCACGCCTTCGCGACCTGAGACGGGCTATGGATACATCCAAATGGATGATGACAAGCCGCTCTGTAGCGACATTTTCCCCATCAAGTCATTCACCGAGAAACCCGATTCCGAGTTTGCCAACATCTTCATGCAGGAAGGAAACTTCTTGTGGAACACCGGTTTGCTGTGCTTCAAAACAAGTGTCATGCTCGAAAACCTTTTCCACCTCGTGCCCGAATACAGGGTGGAGATTCCCCGCATGATGGCAGAAATCGAGAGTGCCGACGAGATGCTTGTGCCGGAAAGCTTTAACGTCCTGCCCAATTACAATATGGACGTCAACATCCTGGAGCGAAGTGAGAACATTTATGTGCAGCGCGGACACTTCGGATGGGCGGATATAGGCACTTGGGCCAACATTGGCGAAGATGCTCCTTCGGATGCCGACGGCAATGTGTTGCTCGACACCGATGCCTATCTCTACGAGTGCTCGGGTAATGTCATTCGTATGCCGAAAGGTCACACGGCTGTCATCAAAGGCCTGAAAGACTATGTTGTGGCAGAGGAGGGCGAGTTCTTGATGATTTGCCCGCGTCGGGATGTCGCGGCTATGCGCCGCATGCACACCGACACTAAGTTCGGCGACCCGAAGAGTTAAGCGCTTCCTTCACCTGTTCGGCATCCACATAGACGTTGCGCACAGGTTGGTCGTCGCGGATAATGTCTTCCGTCCAGTTGGGTTCGTTGAAGAACTCATTTGGGTGGAAGACATGCAGTTTATAGAACTTCGTCAGGTTAAGGCGAAGTTCTGTTGTTATTGCAGGCTTCAGAGAGAATGGCTTGTCCTGCTTCCAAGCAATCGTTTGGATGCAGAGTCGCTCCAAATCGTTGACCTCAGAGCGGTCGAAAGCCTCAACGAAGAGCTTGCTGTTAGGTTCCACAACGCCGCAGAAGCGCAGCCGCCAATTGGCTCCCTCTGCACTCATCAGCGAGACTTGCATGTAGTAGTTGCTGTCGTTCACGAGGTACGACTCAAAGCCCGTGCTGGAGATTTCCTTCACTTCGTCTGGCAGGAACGACAGGTAGAGGTTGAGGCGCTCGCCCTCGCGCCTTTCCAGGACAGCCCCTTTCCAAGCCTTTCCCTGAGCAGGAAGGTTTTCTTTGCTTCTCATCGCTTCTTCCTTCTCCTCGGAGAGGGATTTGGGGTGAGGCTTCCTCTCCCCCTCGTGCGAGTCGGAGGGAGGCTGGATTACTATCACATCTCTCACCTGCATCGGAATCTCGAAGCCGTCTTCGTCCTCCACCAGCACAATGTTCTTGCCTTGGAAGCCACTCACTCTGCCTCCTCCCACCTCGGAGAGAAAGCGCACTTGGTCGCCTATCTTCATAATGTCGTTGCTATTTGTATGCAAAGGTACATAAAAATAGCAAGCAATAGAAGAAAGTTCCGCTTTTTTTCTTGCATGTTTCGGCAGAAAGCAGTAATTTTGCAAGCAACTTGTTAACTCGTCAATCATAAGGATAACAATTATGAAGAAGTCACTTGTCATTATCTTCCTTTTAATTCTCAGTTTCCCCTATGCCTTTGCGCAGCAAGCTCCCACCACGCTCGAAGGCTGGTCGGAACGTCTCGAGAAGTTCGGCAAGACGATTCCGCAGGAACAAGTGTTCGTCCACATGGACAACACTTGCTATTTCCTGGGCGACACCATCTTCTACAAGGCCTACGTCCGTCGCAGCGACACGGGGGCACCGAGCCACATCAGCGGGGTGCTCTATGCCGAGCTGCTCAACCAGGATGGCTACCTCGTGCAGCGCCAGCAACTTGAGCTGCAGGGCGGTCAGGTGCACGGAAGCTTCATCTTGCAGGACACGCTCTACGGCGGCTACTACGAACTGCGTGCATATACCCGTTGGCAGTTGAACTGGGGCATCACGGAACATGCCCACAATCAGATGTCCGAACAGTGGTTCTACAATAAGCGTATGGCAAAGGAGTATTACCGCGATTACGAGAAACTCTACAGCCGAGTGTTCCCTGTCTTCGACAAGCCCAAAGAGCCAGGCGACTTCTTCCATGAGATGACATTGCGCCCTTTGCGTCGGCAGTCGAAAGTAGATGAGACCTCGTCCAAGCCGAAGCTGCAGCTCTTCCCCGAAGGGGGCAACCTCGTGGCAGGTGTGCCCAACCGTGTTGCCTTCGAAGCAACAAGCAATGAGGGACTGCATCTGGAGGGAAAGGTTGTGGTGACGGAAGGCTCGAACACCATAGTGGAAGCTGACATCGAACAGCGAGGCCGAGGCTCCTTTACATTCACGCCTCAGAGTGGCAAGAGCTACAGCGTGACTTATACAGGCAAGAAGGGAACGGCGAAGGAAAAGTTGCCAAGTCCAGATAAGGATGGTTGTGCCGTTCAGGTGCTGAGAGAGGACGGACAGACAAAGGTGCAGGTAGCATGTTCCGGTACTGCTGCCAGCGAACCTCTTGGCATGACCGTGATGCACGATGGCGTATTGCTTGACTTCCAGACTATCCCTGCCGGAACTTCCGCAACACTTACCCTTGACGAGGGAAAGCTGAAGACTGGTGTCTGCCAAGTAACAATATATAATAAGGAAGGACGCGTCTATGCCGACCGCCTCTTCTTCTGCCGCAAGGACGACTTCGCAGCCAACAACTTGAGCATCAGTGGACTCGGTAAACAGCCGGCAGAGCCCTTTGCTCCCGTCAGCCTTACTGTGGAAGGCAAGATGCGTGGTGCGACTGTCAGTGTCGCTGTGTGCGATGCCACGCACTCGGAGTACCTCTACGACAATGGCAACATCCTGACCGAAATGCTCCTTGCCAGCGAGATACGCGGCTTCGTGGAGAATCCGGGCTACTTCTTCGAGAAAGACGACGAGGAACATAACCGTGCCCTCGACCTCCTGCTTATGGTTCAGGGCTGGCGTCGCTACGACTGGCATACGATGGCTGTGCCCGGAGCCTTCATGCTCAATCACAAACCCGAGCAGACACCGCTTCTCGTAGGCGAGGTGAATAAGTATCTGGCCGGTCAGCAAGAGCAGATGCTTGCAGAGAATTTCGATTCATTGGATTCCGGGACAGATGTTGTGAACAACGACAATCAGAATCAGCAGTCGTCGTCCGACACGAGCGATGAAACCAAGGCAGCCGAGGACGGTGGCAGCGTAACGGAATCCCGTAACCGCGCCGAAACGACTGGGCGCGACATTCCTGTTCAAGCCGACCAACTGAACCGACGTAATCATGAAGTTGGCAATTTGAATTACGAAGTGCTGGTAAATGCTCAGTTCTACAAGCCAGGTGCCGGACAGAAAGTCGATGGCGAGATGTTGACTGAGAAGAGTTCTTTCTCTATCCCGTCGCCGCGTTTCTATGAAGGCTGCTACTTCAATCTGGCTGCCAGCGACAGCACCAAGTGGGAGAAGGGCAAGTCTCATGTTTGGAATATCCCCAATACGGACAAGAACGACAAAATCAACTACCCCGAGTTTTATGTCCGTCTGCGTCCCTTCTATCCGCGCTTCGTGAAGCCCTACGATTGGTATCAGTGCCATTTGGCCGCTGCTCCCAAAGGTTCTGCCATTGCCCAGGAATGGGTGATGGATGGCTCGCGTCTGCTCGACGAAGTGACCATTGGTGTCAAGCGTGGCCGTCTGGGAAAGTTCGACCCCACGAAGCCTGCATACGTTGTCGATGCTTACGAAGCCTTCAATGAAACCTGTGATGCTGGTTTCTGCCCGGGTGTGTTCTATGGACAGAACCGCTTTGCACGCGACCTCTCGCGTACCTACATCGGCGACATGAATATGTCTCGCGATTATGAAGTGGTGCTCCGACTGGGGAGTCAGGCCCAGTCCAATCTGTCTGCCAATGCACAGAGCCGCACCGATTATGGCACCATGTCCACTATTAGCGCGATGCCTGTTGACCGAACTTTCATCTCGGACAGTGAGAAGGACAAATATAATCTGCTGAAGAACCTTGGCAAAGTCTATATCTACACCGACTACAGCCCGCGTCGCGAAGGTAACTCGCTCTATGACGGCGAGAACATTCCGAATGTCGAGATTGACCTTCATCTCATTGACAACCTCGACTCACATCGCGAGACGTCGCGCGACCGCCGCTACATCCTGCCCGGCTTCTCTGCACCCGAGGAGTTCTATCAGCCCGATTACAGCAACAAGCCTCTGCCCGAGGTGAAGGACTACCGCCGTACGCTCTATTGGAATCCCAACCTCAAGCTCGATGACAATGGCAAGGCCGAGTTCCGCTTTTATAATAATGGCAAGCAAACGCACCTTTCCGTTAGCGCCGAGGGTGTTGCCAACGACGGCACCTTGCTCACAGGAAAGAGCATGCCGGAAGACAGATAGTTTGAGACATAATAAGACAAAATACTTCGCTTTCCTGCTTTTTGTGTAGCGAAAATTTCTCTATGTGCAGTCTTTTCCCTACCTTTGCAGCCGCGATAAGTAGTTAATAATAAATCATAAATTAGCGAAGTGAATCTATACATCAGATATTTCGACGACGAGGTGCTCGTCCATAGTATAGCTGAAGCACTCGACTTCCTTTCATCCCTGGACG
>Ga0310690_10004981_pt1 | contig 18379 bp, 13 predicted proteins | sample AusTroGonzalo_MG_2_FD_207661 | JGI IMG/M metagenome (GOLD analysis project Ga0310690, IMG submission 207661) | Bovine rumen microbial communities from tropical cattle in Woodstock, Queensland, Australia - Gonzalo_04 (v2) (version 2) | ecosystem: Host-associated > Mammals > Digestive system >...
AAAGCAATCAGCGTCCCCAGGATCATCGTCGCGAAGGCGGCGATCAGCGTGGTTTTCAGCGCATCCCGATTCAGGGAATAGCTGAACAGGCGCCGGATGGTTTCCAGCGAGAACGTCCCATTCGGAAACATTCCCCGGAAAATCATATAGAAGACCGGCAGTACCAGGAAAACCAGCAGGAAATCAACGATCAGCAGGATCATGATCCACTTCAGATTCAGAACCCACAGCTTTTCCGAAGCCATCAGCAGGGCCAGCAGGATGACATCCAGCACCAGCAACACGCCAAACAGAATGACCGTTTTGCTGTTGCTGACGATAAACTGCCAGAGCCAGGAGGTTCTTCCCCGGACGATCATTTCAAAGGCGGTCAGCATGCTGTCCTTATTGCGAACGCTCTTTTTCAGATCGCGCACATGCTCCGTTACCTGCTGTTCCCCGTCGGCCAGGGCGGTGATATACAGCTGCATCACCATGGCCTGCCGTTCATCGCCGGTCAGGCCTTCCAGCGCATCCGCCGCTTCCGTCGGTGCCTGGCAGCTTTCATCATTCAAGCAGGACAGCAGCTGACGCCGGAAAGACGCACGGCTGTCCGCCGGGAGCCCGGTGATCTTCTTTCGAAGCGCCGCGGACACCTTCGGGCCGTTCACCAGACCGGAAATTGTCATCAGCTTCCAGGTCGCGGCCCGGTCCCCATTGGTAAAGGCCGCCGCATCCTCCCCCGCGCCGGCCCGGTTGCTTTCCCAGTTTGCCTTCAGGACGCTGAGCGCGGTTTCATCCAGCGCCTGCCGCTCCGCATCCTGTAAGTCAGCAAAATCCTTTGACGCCGTTTCCCAGGCATCATTTACGTCTTTGGACAGCGTATAGATCGCCTTGTAGCTGTCATCATTGCCGAGGCTGGCATCCGCAAGCTGGTTCTGGCCCCTGAAACCAAAGAACACGAAGATCAGGCCCAGCAGAAAACATACTGCCAGGCCGATCTTCGTGCAGACCGAAGCGGGATGCCGTCCCGTCTCTTTTTTATTCTTCATATCTGTTCCAAATTACACTTGTTAACGTATTCTTTTGCCAACTACAGAGAGTGCCAATAAGATCCTTCGCTACGCTCAGGATGACACTGTTGGCATCGTTTATCGTTAATAAGCAGATTACTGCGTTACTTTTTCGCTCCAGAGCTTCTTGATCTGCTCCCTTTCATGATAAGCCTTTTCCCAGTCCACGCCCAGATCTTTGGCGACCAGTTCGTCCGTGCTTACGGAACCTTCCGGAATTTCGCTCATTTCCTTCAACACGCCGTGCATATTCGCCTTCATGATCAGCTTCTGGCCTTCGGGGCTCAGGAACCATTCGGCCACCGCCTCGGCGGCTTCGGTGTTGCAGTTCTTCGAGAGGCTTTCTTCCACGATCATCACCGGAGAGGGAATCAGGATCACGCCGTCCTCCGGATAGCAGATTTTCACGCTGGTTACTTCGCGTCCCTCAGAGGCTTCCTTCTGGACATAATTGAGGATGGATTCTTCCAGGATCATCAGGGACGCCGTACCGTATTCGCCGCCCTCGCCCTGCAGCTTGGCAATCGCTCCGGAACCGGACGCGCGCTCGACCTTGTTTTCGGCCAGCTTGTCCAGGTATTCCTCGCCGTATTTATCCATCAGGGAGATGATCGCGGCATAGCTGGTTCCGCTCTTCATCGGATCGCCCATGGAAATATAGCCTTTCAGGGTCGGGTCAAAGGCAAAATCCTTGAAGCTTTTCGCGACATTGACACCCTTTGCGGCAAAGTAATCCGCCGCTTCGGGATTATACGCCAGGACCATGTTGCACACGCGCACCGGATACCAATAGCCATCCTTGTCATAGGGGAAGCGCAGCTTATTTTCCGCATCCTCGAGGACGAACGGCTGCAAATAACCGTAATCCTTCAGTTCCAGCGCGAAGGCAGGCTCCGCCACCATGATCATATCCGCGCTCAGGGCGCCGTCCCGCTTATCGCCCATCTCACCGTAAATCTTGGCAATCAGGTCATTCGAGCCGCCCTGGAAGAAGAAGCTCCCCTCGTTTCCGGGCGTCAGATTCGGAAACTCCTCTTTCAGCGCCGCATCAATCATCGGCAGGACTTCCTTATACATGGACGTAAAGATAACCAGTTCTCCGTCCACATCCTCGTTCACCGCAAAGGCAACGCTGCTGACGGACAGAAGCAGAACCAGCGCAAGCACCAGACAAGCCATTTTTTTCATTGGGATTAACCTCCTTTTTTAATAGACCGTTATTCCGCCGCTCCGTAGGTGCAGAGCGCCCCGAAGTCGAAATCGGCGATATTCATGAGCTTTACGTTCCCCTGCAGATCTTCATAAAGATAGACGATTTTCCAGGTCGGGATTGCGTTCAGGTTCACCACGGTCGCCTTGCAAAGGATGGCATGGTTTCTGCCGGCGACCACCTGGCTGCCGAGATAGGTTACGGGTTCATAGCTGACGCCGAGCAGCCCCTCCAGGCCTTTGTTCAGCAGTGCCCGGACCTCATCGGTGACAGTCGGATCCGCCGCGGCATTCCAGCCTCCGGCCAGCATTCCGGCTTCGCCCGCCGGTTCGGGTTCCGCAGGTGTTTCTTCCACAAAGTCAATCCCGGTGATAAAGTCGATCAGCATCGAAATCTGCTCTTCGGTCAGCGGAACGATCTCTTCTTTATCCGCGGTGATTCCGGGAACCATAACGAACTCCGTCTCAAAGCCTTTGTAAATCGTATAGATATCCACAAAGCTGACGTCATCCTTCGTTTCGGTCACAACCAGCAGCTTCGTGCCCAGACCGGTTTCCCTGTATTCAAACTTCACTTCGTCCATCTCGGAGAAAGAGCTCTCAATCACCTTCATCTGCTCTTCCGACAGGTCGTTCATCCGCTCAACGTCAGAATACTGGTCGTTGTAGGCGATGGAAATCGTCACAAGGGGCTTTGTCGTGTCTTCATTGGTCAGCAGCGCGGCGATCTTTTCGCCGGTCTGCTCGAGGACGTCAATGGTATAGCCTTCCGGCACCGCGCACTTCAGCGTGAAGGCGCCGGCCACGCTCAGCGAACCCATCTCAGTCTTACCGGCGGACTCGGCAGCCGCAGCGCCCACGCCCAGCAGCAGGGCCAGGATCAGCAGGACAGAAAGAATCTTTTTCATCATGTTTTTCCTCCTTCAATTGGTTCTTGTTCACCGGATACATACCCGATAACGCATGATTCCGGCAATGAGCAAAAGGAAGATCCTTCGCTTTGCTCAGGATGACACCACCGTTCAGCGTTAACGGATATAACTCGTATAGAGGAAGCCGGTTCTTCCGCTGTCCGGATCCTCCACCTGGAACCAGTCCTTCAGTTCGGCAATCACCCGAAGGATTTTCCCGTCGCCGTAGGTGGCAACTTCCTTTGCATTCCTCGTCGGGAACCAGCGCAGATACACCCAGCCGCTGGCCCGGACCGGGCGCACGGTGATCTCGTAGGGCTCGACGAATCGCGCACCGGCGACAATGGTGTTCAGCTTATCCACCGAGCTGTAGGCCTTGACGTCCGTATCCGAATCCTTTTTCGGAGACGGATCCGGGGAAGGCGTGAAGGGCGCAGGCTTCTCGCTGACCAGGAAGCGGGACATCACATAGCCGATGGAGTCCCCGTAGACAACGGCGGTCCAGTCGCTGCCGACAAAACCCGGGTCGATCGTTACCGAATCTCCGTATTTCACCTGTCCCATGGAATAGGCCCCCCGGTTCGGGGCGTTGCGCACATTCACGGGCCCGCCGTCGCCGGTTTTTACATACAGCGTGGTCCCGCCGGCACTGGCCGGGACAGCAACAGCCGCCAGGACGAGAGCCAGCATCACGGTCAGAATCAGAATCCGCTTCATTTTGCAGTCTCCTTTCTTTTCTTTCCCGATTTTTTCCAGGAAAACAACGTTTCCCTCTGACACATTCATCTTTCCGATATTATAAGCGATCCGGGCTCACGATTCAATAGGATGTTCCGGGACATATTAAAATGTACGTTTCCTATACGTTTCCGAAGGTCAGGCTGTTGCCGGCCCTTTTCTTGCTTCCATACATCGCCCTGTCGGCGCAGGCATACAGATAGGCAAAGGATGTTTCGTCTTTCTCCGAATGAATCACGGCGCCGGTGCTGACGCTGATCTTTCCGTTGGGAAGACCTTCGACCTGAAGATTCCTGATCCGGTCAAACAGCCGGCTGACAATCGACCGGCCCATTTCACGGTCCACAATACCAACCGCATAGACACAGAATTCGTCGCCGCCAAGGCGCATCATCACATCGTTGGCACGGAAAGTTGCGCGAAGGGCATCCGCCACCGCCTGAATGGCCAGGTCCCCCGTCTGGTGGCCGTAGGTATCGTTGATATGCTTAAAATCGTCAATATCCAGCTCAATAAACATTCCGGAATGCCCGGACTCCAGGAGCTCATTCACCATCCGTTCGCCGCTGACACGGTCAAAGAGGCCCGTCATACGGTCTGTTTCAGAGAGCTCTTTCCACTTCTTTCCCCGGGTTTCCTCCAGCGTGATCCGCGTATGGAGCCGCTGCAGCGTCCGGTTCTTCGCGTAGAGCCTGAGGAAGAAATAAACCAGGATGAGCACCGCCAGCGCGAGGACCGCATAGAAAATGATCATAGCCCGCGTCAGGGGACGGTACCAGACATCGGCGTTGATCAGGCTGATGCTGAACCATTCCCCTTCAAGCCTGTCAACATATACGGAATAATTGCCCTCCGCCGTCTGCAGATCAAACTGCATCTGGCCTTCGGAAAGAATCTTCCGAGCCACCGCTCCGCCGAGGCTGTCCGTCTCGGCAAGATAGTTCCGGCCGAGCTGGCTCATGTCCGAATGGGCAACAACAATTCCGCTGTCATCCAGGACAAGGGCCTGGCTGCCTTCCGTCGTCGAGGCGACCTTTTCAACGATCTTCTGAATGGGTTCCAGACTTACGTCCATGGCCAGCACGCTCTCGCCGTCGCTCATGAGATCCGAAACCGTCATCATGATGGTATTCGTCTGCAGATCGAGGTACGGCTCGACAAAGGTAATCTCCTGATCCGAATCGATCGTCTCGGTGTACCACGGGCGCTGGGTCGGGACAAAATCATCGTCCGGCACCCAGCCGGCGCCGTCCAGATATTCCCGGTTGATCCATCCGTAAAGACCGGTTGTGCTCGGGTCCAGCGTTGCGAGAATATTGTTTGTCTCCTCGGTCAGATAAGCCTTGATCATTTCATTGGTCGAGCCGGAAGCGAGCATATTTTCCACGGTGCGGCCCACCAGCGTCACAATATTCACACGCGTCAGCAGGCATCGGTCATATTCCATCGCGGCCTCTTTGGCATTGAGTTCGCCGCGCTGCTGCAGGATTTCTTTTTCATTGGACAGCACATGTCTTCCGGTATAAACGGCAATCCCCGCCGTGAGCAAAAGCACGAAAAAAGCGACAAGAACGGATCTTACGCCGATATTTCTGACGGCATCGCAAAACTTCTCCATCCGTTTCTTCAAAGTATAAAGTCCTCCGTCTTCAGGGTCAGGCAAAAGCGCAGGAAGCGCAATTGCACAGGAAGGTATTATACAGAAATATCGGGCACGGCACAACAGGGTGTTCCAGAATGTCAAATTTGGGTCCTCCGAACCACCTGTTTTTATGCTGTTTTTTGCCGGTTTCCTTTACAAAGCAGGATCAACCCGGTAAAATATCATGGAAATCCGGAAACTATGCCGACAGAGGAGGCGCCCGCCTATGGCCCCGATCCTTTCCGCATGCATGGTCATGTACCGCTGCGGTGATGAAATTGACGTCGCGCTCCGCTGCATTCAGAACGCGGACCTGGAAGTTTCCGTCTTCCTCTGCGACAATTCACCGGAGGAGATGACTGCCGAGCGGGTGAAGTGGACCTTTCCCGGGATCGTGGTGCTGCCGCAGAAGAAAAACATCGGGCTCACCGCAGGGCATAACGCCGTGCTGCCCAGCCTCCAGAGCAAATATCATCTCCTGATGAATCCGAACCTTTCTTTCCATCCTTCCCTGCTGCGCAGCATGGTTTCCTATATGGAAGCCCATCCGAACATCGCGATTCTCTGCCCCCGCTTCTTCGGGGAGGACGGAAAAGAGCTTTTCTTCCCGAGGCGGCAGCTTTCCGTCCGGGGACTGCTGGGCTGCGCCTTCGGCGGGCTGGGCGGGTTCTTTCTCCGCTGGGAACGGGAATATATGCTGGCCAATCACGATATCGAAATGCCGACCCCGGTGGACACCGCCCCGATCTCCTTCATGCTGATCCGCACGGAAATCTTCCGCAAACTCGGCGGATTTGACCCGCGTTTCGTCCAGACCCAGGCAGACGCCGACCTTTGCCGGAGGATTCTGGAAAACCGCATGGGAAGCGTTGTCTACCATCCGGATCTGCAGGTCATTGTCCGCCAGACCGAAAACGACGGGCTTCCCTATGAAAGGCAGCGGCACCGCCTTTCAACGGTGCTGCGCTACTTCATGAAATGGGGGATCACCTGGTGATCCCCCGTTCCTTTTACAAATCCGTATTCGTCACCGGCACGGGATCCGGCCCCAGCAGCTGCTCCAGCACGCCGCGGGAAGCATACTCCCCGGGAACTTCCCCGAACGCAGGAACATATCCGACGGCCTGTTGATAGGCGGCCATTGCGTTGACGGTCAGCTGGCCGTAAACGCCATCGATTTTCACCGGATCATAGCCGACCCGCCGCAGCATCAGCTGCACCATGCGCACGCGCACTCCCTGATCCCCTTTCTGCAGCGGGAGGAAGGGATCGTAATACGGCGCGTCGTAGGCAAGCAGTCTCCGATACATGGACGGCGTGATATAATTGCGCTCCCGCTGACCGATTGCCTCATAGAAAAGGCTCACCGCCATCTGCGTCTGGTCGCCGTAGCTCCCGTCCACATATCCGACGGGATATCCGAGCTCCTGGAGGCGGCGCTGGATTTTCCGGACGGTCTGTCCCGCTGCGCCCTTGTAGATATTCCCGTCGTCCTGACGCGAGGATCCTCCGCCGCCGGCCGGGGCGGCCGTCGGCACCAGCGTTGCCGTCGGCTTCGCCGTCGGGGCCGGGGTCGGCGTCGGTTCCGGTGTGACCGCCGGCGCCGGGGTCACCGTCACCAGCTGCATCGCGTCGTTCTCAATGGTCTCCAGTACCCACGGAACCAGATCCGTCGTCCTGTATCTGTAAAGCCGGCCGTCCGCCATGCAGGCCGCGGCCGTCGCCTGGCCGGAGGCCGGGAAGGGAACGGATTCCCCGTCCTTCAGGCTGATCGAAAGAATGCTCCGATCCATCGCGGTGATCGTCAGCGCTTCCCCCGTCACGATCAGCGAGATCGGTTCCGGAACGCTTTTCCCCGTCAGGGAAGCAAGCATTTTCCCCGCCGCATTTGCTTCCTGCCCCGGCATTTCCTTCTGCATCAGCACAAAGCCGCTGTCGCCCCGGTTGATCCAGTACAGAATCTTTCCGTCCGTTCCGGCGGCGACGGCCCTTTCGGAGAAAACCGTCTCGCCGACGGTCAGTTTTCCGTCCGCCAGCTGCACGGTTCTGTCCGTCTGCTCGGCAATTTCCGCCTCCGTCGCACTCGCGGAAAGAACGGAATACCCTGTTCCTTCCTTTTTGACGGAAACAATCTGATTGGTCTGGGTCAGGCCGATGACATCCGTCTCCGTCATGTTCAGGATGTCTTTCATCGGCGTGGACAGCTTTCTTGTAATCCCGTCCGCACATTTCAGGAACAGTTCGTTTTCTTCCCCGATCCACGCCGTGACCGTTCCGTCGGTTTTCGCGGGATCCGCGCCGGCCCCCGCGCAAAGCGCCAGGGCGAACAGGGCAATGATCAGAATCATCAGTCTTTTCAATGGATTATCCTCCCGGTCATATGATCCGGACGAAAGCGTCCGTCATCTATCAGACGAATCAGGTTGCCGCTTTATTCCCCCATCATTCCAAAAGCTCGAAAATCTCCGTCAGCAGCAGATGGTCCGCATATCCCGTTGAGACGCTGAACGCCCCGGGTTCGGAAATCTCCCGGCCGTTCATATCGAAGAAGCGCAGCTGTTTTTCGGAAACGGTGAAGACGACTTCCGCCCGTTCCCCGGGGTTCAGGAAGACCTTTCGGTAATCGATCAGCTGCTGCACGGGGCGCACGACGGAAGCCACATGGTCCCGAAGGTAAAGCTGCACGGCTTCCTTGCCCGCCCTGTTTCCGGCATTCCGGACCGTCACCGTCACCCGCAGTTCCCCGTCCTTTGTCATTTTTCTCCGGTCCAGGGAAAGCTTTTCATAAACAAAGGTCGTGTAGCTCAGGCCGAAGCCGAAAGAATACAGCGGAAGGTTCGGCATGTCCAGATAGCAGCTGGTGAAGGGGAACGCCTGACTGTCCGGTTCCGGCTTCGGCCGCCCGGTATTCATCCGGTTATAGGGAAGCGGGCACTGGCCGACGCTCCGGGGTAATCCCGCGGAAAGCTTTCCGCAGGGGTTTGCCTCGCCCCACAGCAGGCGGGCGACGGCGTTTCCCGCTTCCGTGCCCGGATACCACATTTCCAGCAATGCAGGGGCGATCGCCGACAGCTCCGTCAGCACCAACGGCCGTCCATTGAACAGAATCACCGCCGAGTTTCTGTTGACTTCGATCACCCGCCGGGCCAACTCTTCCTGCATTCCCGGAAGACGCAGTTCCGCCCGGCTTCTTCCCTCGCCGCTGCAGTTTTCCGGTTCACCCAGCGCGAGAATTACGGCATCGGCGGCCGCGGCGGCTTTGACCGCCCGTTCGATGCCGCTTCCGTCCGCATCCCCGAACTCCGCGCCGCATCCCTTTTCGGTGACCAGTTCCGTCCCCGGCAGCAGCGTCCGGATTCCCTCGGGAATCGTGACGGTATACCTTTCCGCGCCCGGACGGCTCCAGAATCCGTTCAGCCGCGTTTCCTCCGCGAAAGGCCCGATCAGCGCGACACGCTTTACCTCCCGGTCAAAGGGCAGGACGCCGTCGTTCTTCAGCAGCACGGCGGTCTCCTCCGCCGCCCGCCGGGCAATCTCCCGATGCTTTTCACAAAGATAGATTTCGTCCTCCGCCTGTTCATCGGCGCCGTGATATGGGTTTTCAAAGAGGCCCAGCTCATTCTTCAGCCGGAGCACCCGCATCACAGCCGCGTCCACGGCTTCTTCGGAAACCGTTCCTTCCCGCACGAGGTCCGCCAGATGCAGATAGTAGGCGTTTTTCACCATATCAATATCGCATCCGGCCTCCATCGCCAGCCTTGCCGCGTCCTTCAGGTCCGCCGCCACGCCGTGGTTCACAAGCTCGCCGACCGCGTCGTAGTCGCTGATGACAACTCCGTCGAACCCCCATTCCTTCCGGAGGATGTCGTTCATCAGATATTTATTCGCAACGGAAGGAACGCCGTTCAGGGCGTTGAAAGAAGGCATAATCAGCCGGGCGCCGGCGTCCAGGCACGCCTTGTATGCCGGCAGATAGGTTTCCCGCAGCATCCGCTCGGAAACATCCACCGTGTTATAATCGCGCCCCGCTTCCCCGGCGCCGTAGGCAGCAAAATGCTTGACGCAGCAGGCAACGTTCTCCGGTTTCCCGAGATCGTCCCCCTGGGTGGCCCGCACGAGGGCGGCGCCCATCCGGCCGTTGATCAGCGGTTCCTCCGAGTTTGTCTCCAGAATCCGCCCCCAACGGGGATCCCGGGCCGTGTCCACCATCGGATTGAAAGTCACGTGCACACCGCACACCGACGCTTCCTTCCGGGCCATATCGGCGCATTCGGCCATCAGCTCGTCGTCAAAGGAGCACCCCATGGCCAGCGGAATCGGATAGGTGGTCCGGAGCCCGTGAATCACGTCCAGCATCAGCAGCAGGGGAATTTTATGCGGATCCGCCGCCAGGTGCATCTCCTGCAGCGCTTTGGCCTGTTTCGCGTCCTCAAAGGTCAGCACGCTGCCCATGACCCGGTTCAGCTCCTCCGCCGGGAGCTTTTCCCCGTCCGGCCCCGTGATCTCCAGCTCATTGGCAATAAACTGGCCCGCGTTGCACTGTACCAGCTGGCCGGCTTTTTCCTCGAGCGTCATGCTGTCCAGCAGTTCCTTCAATGCCTGTTCAGTCATTTTCTGTCCTCCGGATTCTTTTTTCATGCTTCATCAATAATTCTTCAGCCCCGCGCAAAATCCCTTCATGTTTTTATAGCCAAACCATGTCTTCAGGTGTATAATAGCTGTCAGGAAGAACAGCATATGCTCCCGGTTCTGCAGCATGTTTTGTTTTCCGTTCATGACTTTAAATCCTCCGTTCCGGAGAATATCAGCGCTGAAAGGAGAGGATTCCATGCCGGTCTGGATGAACTGGATTGATCATCCTTCCCCCGTCGCGGTGACGATCATCTCCATCGCGCTGATGCTGGCCATCGGATTCCTGATGACCCGGATCACCAAGCTTCTCCGCCTCCCGAACGTGACGGCCTATATTGTCGGCGGCATTCTGGCCGGTCCCTTCTGCCTGAATCTGCTTCCGACCTCTATTGTGGAAGGAACCTCTTTCCTGCCGGATATCGCCCTGGCGTTCATTGCCTTCAGCACCGGGGAATTCTTCCGCTTTTCCACCCTGAAGAAAAACGGCGGAAAGGTCATGATCATCACGGTCATGGAATCCTGTTGCGCCGCCGTGCTGGTGTTCCTCGTGTGCTGGCTTGTGCTCGGGCTGAACCTTGCCTTTTCCATCGTCCTCGGCGCCCTGGCCACCGCCACGGCTCCGGCCTCGACGATCATGACCATCCGGCAGACCGGCGCGAAGGGGGATTTTGTCGAAACGCTTCTGCAGGTGGTTGCCCTGGACGACGTGGTGGGCCTCGTGCTGTATTCCATTGCCATTTCCATCGCCACCGCCGTCTTTTCAAGCTCCGGGTTCAGGATTGAAAACGTCCTGATTCCCCTTGGAAAAACCCTTCTTCTGATGGTTCTCGGCGGCGGTTTCGGTCTTTTGCTGAAATGGCTCGTCGGCACCCGGCGCAGCACCGATAACCGGCTCATCATCGCCATTGCCGTTCTTTTCTCCTACTGCGGAATCTGCACGGTGGTGGATGTATCCCCCCTTCTGGGCTGCATGGCGATGGGCATGGTTTACATCAACACAACGGACGACGAGCGGATGTTCCGCCAGTTGAATTACTTCAGTCCCCCGATTCTTCTGCTCTTCTTCTTCCGCAGCGGTCTTTCCTTTGATCTCGGATCCCTCGTCGGAAACACGGGGGCCCTCGGGGCGGTTCCGCTGCTGGTGGTCGGGGTCGTTTATTTCCTGGTTCGCATTCTCGGAAAATACATCGGCGCCTGGTCCGGCTGCCGGCTTGCCGGAAAATCCCCGAAAGTCCGGAATTACCTGGGCCTGGCCCTGATTCCCCAGGCCGGCGTCGCCATCGGGCTTGCGGCCCTCGGTGCCCGCGAGCTCGGGGGCGAAATGGGCCACGCGCTGGAGACCATCATCCTTTCCTCCAGCGTCCTGTACGAGCTGATCGGCCCGGGCTCCGCAAAGCTGTCGCTTTATCTTTCCGGTTCCTATTCCAACGAGCTGGAAACCGTCGCTCCCGTTCCCGCGGAGGACGAGGACGGCCGGAAAAAGTCCGAGGTGGAGCTACTGATCGAGCGGATTCAGAAAATACAGAGCGAAATCCCGGCCCACACGGAGAGCGAAAACGAACGGGTGTTTACCGAGGCCGCCGAGGAATACTACCGCGAACAGAATCATCCCCTGCGAAGGAATTCCCGGAGACGTCTTTTCTGATCATCATTTCAAAGGAGATTACGCCAATGAACATGGAATCCATTATGACAGATCCCCTGGCCCGGCTGCTGGGGCCATGGGCGGCGGATATCACGGTCGAGTCCGTCCTTCTGCGCATCTTTCTTTCGCTGCTGATGGGGGCGTTCATCGGCTGGGAGCGTTCCAGCAAACGCCATTCCGCCGGTCTGCGGACGTTTATGCTGACCTTCCTGATCGGAACGCTGGCGGCCATCGGGGACAGCTGCATTTTTATCGCTTCCGGGCGCCACGGGCATTTCCTGCTCTCCGCGGGCGTTGTGATCGGCGCGGCCATCATCGCCGTCCATTCGGTCTTCTACTCCTCCCGGAATCAGATCAAGGGCCTGACCACCGCCGTGGGCCTTTGGGTGGCCGTGATCACCGGCATCCTGCTCGGCATGGGGTGTTACGCGGTGGGCATCGCGGCCTTCGCCGCGCTCCTGTGCATCCTGCTCTGGTTCCCACCCCTGGAGGCCGTGCTCAACAACCGCTCCAATCATTTTGAACTACATCTGGAACTGACCAACAGCATCTCACTTCAGGATTTCGTTACGGTGATCCGCCGGCTCGGCCTGAAAATCGTCGAAATCGAACAGAATCCGGCCTATGTCGGCAGCGGTCTTTCCGTCTATTCCATCTCCATCACCGTCAGCAATGAAATGCTGAAAAAATACAAGACGCATCAGGAGATCATCGAAGCCCTGAAATCCCTGGATTATGTTTATCATATCGAAGAAATGAGAAGCTGAAAAAGCTGAAAAGCCCGGATGCTCAGAATCCGAGCGAAACGCTTTCCGTATAATGAACCTGTCCCGAAAGATCTGTCAGTCCAAAGCAATACTGGTATTTACCCGCCGGGATTTTGTCCCAGGTCATTGCCATGCCGCCTTCGGAAACGGTGATGGCGGTGCCTTCATATTCCCGGGTGCTTCCGTCTTTGGAAACCGCAACAAACAGCGGGTAAACCGTCATGCCCGCCTCCAGCGGAATCACCCCGCGAATGGCAAAGCCCTGATCGTCATATCCCTGAGTCGCGCCCAGGACCTCCGTATCCCCGTCCTTTGTCAACTTGCCCAGCACATACATCTTCAGCCCGTTGATTCTGGCGGGAACGACAAAGCGCACATTGCCTTCTTCATCGGCATAGAAATACTCCGCCCGGACCATCTGCCCCTCCAGCATCGGCCAGGATCCGTCGAACATTGAGAGAATCATTCCCGTCGACCAGTCGATGGTCGTTGCGCCCATGTTTCCGAACCGGATGATCTCGTCCCCTTCTTCCCGGCTCAGGACGCCGCTGGCCATGGAAAGATGATCCAGGTCCTCCTTGTTCAGCTGCAGGGAATAGATCATCTGGGTGTTCAGGGTGGAATTGGAGAAATAGGCGTTCGCCGTTTCCACGACCTCTTCCATCGATACCGCTTCACTGACGCCGGGCTGAACGTTCTGGTTTTCCTCGCCCGGCTGGTAATAGCTGCTGTTCTGGTTCAGAAGGCCCTCCCAGATATTGTTCAGCGCCGAGGAAGCGCCGCCCTGGGCCTGCTGCTCCGCCGGCGCCGGCTGTTCCGTGGCGGCGGGTTCGTCGATGCCGGTCCAGATGCCGCTGACGGCCGGCGTTGTTTCCGGCTGGGTCTGGCCATATTGACCGTATTGGCCATACTGACCGTACTGGCCGTATGAATCGTTCGGACAGTAGCCGTCCCAGATGCCGGAGCAGGAATCATAGCCGTCCCAGATTGATCCGCAGGTCGAGTCCAGGCCGGCCCAGATATCGCCTCCGCAAGCATCATAAACATCGTCGAAGGGGCAGGTATCTCCGTAAAAACCGTTCCAGATTTCGCAGAAGGATCCGGAGCAGGAATCGTTGTCATAGCTGTAGAAATTGCTCGGCGTATAGGAGGAAGCTGTCATCACATAGCCGGAGGAGGCCACCTGACTCGTCATGGCCGTTGCCAGCGCGGCATAGGAATCCTCCAGCGCGCTGTAATGGGAAAGAATCTCCTGCCGGTCGGAAGATACCGTCTGATACGGCAGGAAGAAAGACATCCCGTGGGCATATTCGGCAATATCGCTGGTTGTGCAATTGTAGCAAACGGCCTGCTCCGCGGCCTGCTTCAGATCGGCGCTTTCCTGGGGAAGCAGGGCGGAAAAAGCGTCGCACATGTCGGAAACGTCCACAAGATCGGATGCATCGTAATCCATGAACTCCCCGAAAGAGGTCAGCTGGGTCCGAAGGCGGACGACGCCCGCCAGGTTCGTGCTCACGAGGCTTGTCAGAGACGCGCTGAAAGCGTTTGCCGCCTTCATCACTTCCGGCATTTTGTCGGAGGCGACGACCGTCATGGTGGCGGTGGAAGCGTTGCGGCCCCTGGCATTTTCCTCGACATAGGTTTTCGCCATCAGCGTGGCGATCTGCTCGGAAGAAATGCCCGGGTTCTCCTCAATCGGTTTCATCCACCCATCGTAATCCAGGCCGGTCCCGCTGACCAGTTCCTGGCTTACGACAGAATAATCCGCGATGCCGTAAAGATCATAGCAAAGATCCACGCAGTTCATCAGGCAGCAGTCAAATCCGATCACGTCCAGCGTGTTGCCCTGCAGCCCCTCGGCGAGGCCCGTTTTCAGTTCCGCCAGCGAAAGGGCTTCATCCCGGTAGTTTTCATCATTGCAGACGCCGTAGACCGGTCCGCCGCCATGATCCCAGAGGACCATGATATAGCGCCGGGCCGGGGCGGCGGAAATACCGAAACGGATAAAGGAGCTCAGCGTCTTCGCGTCCCCCATGCTCATCTGTCCGGCGTCCCTGACCAGAACTGGGTTGCTGCCGTCCAGCTGATAGTACTGAACGCTTCTGTTTGAAAAATTGTATCCGTTCCACCGGGAAGCGCCGCCGGTCGCGACAAAAACCGCCGCAGAACCGGATCGGCCGATCCCGGACGAGATCATTTCCCGGATGTCGCCGCTGGCCTCCCCGCTCTCGGATTCCAGATCCGTTCCGCAGACATAGACCAGGATCGTCAGTTCCCTTTCTTCCGCCTTTGCCGCCGGAAAAGTCCACGGAAACAGAAGGCTGAACAGCATCGCTGCCAGCAGCAGACAAAGATATTTTTTCAAGGCTGGTTTCCTCCCCGGATCGAAATAAAAGGAATCAGGTTACAGGCTGAAAGGTCGCCAGGATGGTTTTGAACTGTTCGATGTTCTCTTCAGTGAGAGGATAGATTTTCTCTTCCTCGGAATCATCAATAACAAAGGCTCTGATCTGGATCGCATAGCCGTTTGTCATTGTGTCCGCGTAGAGGTATTCTCCGTCTTTATCGGTCGCCTTGACGAGAACGATCGGAATCTTCCCGGCCATAACGGTATCCAGGTATACAGGATTGTCGTCCGCAAGGTCTTCGAGAGTGGCTTCAATATACGCCTGTATTTCCTCCGCATCGGAACTCCAGAGGGCCAGGTCCTTCAGACCTTCATAATAAACAAGATAGGCGCAGGCTACGAATCCGATGTCAGCGTTTTCCCCAAAATAGCCCAGGCATTCCATGCCTTCTTCCTTCTGCAGATCTTCGTAATCCGTCACCCATCCGTCCGGCAGCTGCATCGTGAAATAGGGTGTTTTGAAGGTCTCCCCCTCCGCCATGGCACCGCAGACCGCCGACAGAATCAGAATGACCGCAACCATCCAACCGAATAAACGCTTCATCGTATTTCCTCCTCCTGAAATCCTTTCCGGATTGGTATCTTTCCGGATGACATCCGCAAAATTATAGAATAATCAGGAAATCCTTGTCAATAAAGCAAATCAAAAACGGCGGTGCTTTTTGGCGCCCGCCGCTTTTTGATATGCGCTTCCGTCAGGTTTCAAGCAGATGCGAACATTCGCTTCGGAAGGAAATATACGCATCGTCCCCGACGTTGAAAACCTTCTTGCCGATGGGGCAGTTATCCGCGATCTTCACCAGCGTGTCTCCAACGCGGACATGGTAATTCTGATAGGAGCCCATGAAGCAGCTCAGCTCCACCTTGCAGGGCAGCAGTCCCTGGTCCGCAATCTCGATGGCTTCGGGGCGAAGCACGATCTCCGCCTCGCCCTTTTTGTCCGTTTCCGACCGAACCTTCACCGGGTGGCCGTACACCTGGCAAAGTACGTCCTGCCCTTCCCTACCGGTCACCGTACAGGGCAGGAAATTACATTCGCCGATGAAGTCCGCGACGAATTCGCTGTTCGGATGATAGTAGATTTCCGTCGGAGAGCCCATCTGGGCAATCACGCCGTTCTTCATCAGGATGATATTGTCCGAAATCGCCATGGCTTCGCTCTGATCGTGTGTCACATAGATGGCCGTGATGCCCAGCGCCTGCTGGATGCGGCGGATTTCCGTACGCATCTGCACCCGCAGTTTCGCATCCAGGTTGCTCAGCGGTTCGTCAAAGAGCAGCACGCCCGGTTCCACCACCAGCGCCCGCGCCAGGGCGACGCGCTGCTGCTGGCCGCCGCTCAGCTGGTTGGTCATCCGCTGTTCCATATCGGAAAGCTCGACCAGCTTCAGGATATTGGTGACCCGCTCCTTAATCTCGGCGGAAGGCACCTTCCGCAGCTTCAGGCCGTAAGCCACGTTGTCAAAAACGTTGTAGTGCGGGAAAAGCGCATAACTCTGGAAAACCATGGCCGTGTCCCGCTTGTTCGGCGTCAGTTCGTTGATCGGCTCGCCGCCCAGGTAAATCTCGCCCTCATCGGGGCTTTCAAAGCCGGCGATCATCCGCAGCGTCGTCGTCTTGCCGCAGCCGGAGGGGCCCAGCAGCGTCACGAAGCTGCCGGGTTCGATATCCAGCACCACATCATGAACGGCATAAAAGTCCTTGCCGGTTTTCGGGTTTTTGTATATTTTGCTGATATGATCCAGTCGAACGCCTTTCGGTTCTTTTTGGTTCTTTCCGCTCATTCTTGCTCAACCTCCTTAACTTTGCGGCTGGTGCCGAAGTGTTTGATAATAAAGTTCATCAGCAGGACCGATCCGTAGGTGATAATGATCAGGATGGTCGCGAAGGCGCAGGCGATGCTGAACGCACCCTTCTCCGCGAATTCGTTGATCTGCACCGTGATCAGCAGATAGCTCGGCGTCACCAGCAGGATGATTGCGGAAATGGCGGTGATGGAACGGACAAAGGCAGTCACAAGTCCGGAAAGGAAGGAATCCTTGATCAGCGGCAGGGTTACGGTCGTGAATACCTTCAGGCTGTTCGCGCCCATGTCGTAGGCGCTTTCCTCAATGGATTTGTCAATCTGCCGCAGGGCGGAAATGCCGGACCGCGTACCGGTCGGGAGCGAACGCACAATGAACACGATCACAAGAATCGCGCCTGTTCCATAAAGTCCCTGCAGGAAGCCGGTATGGAAAATACCGCCGGAAAAACCGCGAATGTATCCGACGCCCAGAACGGTTCCGGGAACCGCCATGGCCAGCATCGACACGGCTTCGATAAATCCCTTTGCCTTGAATTTCCGTTTCACGACCAGATAGGAAATGATCATGGAAAGCAGGGCGGTGATCGGCGCCGCGATCAGACTCAGCACGAAGGAATCCCTGAAAGCTTCGAGGCCCCGATACTTGGTGAAAACCTGTTCGAACCATTTGAAGGTCAGCGGCGTGAACTTGTATCCCCAGGTCGGGAACAGCGCGCCGATCGGCACGCAGATATACATCATGATGACGAAGATCGCGCTGATGGTGCAGAAGATCGTCAGCGGGATTTTCACGCTCTTATCCTCAATCATCATCCGGGCCCGGCTGGCCTTGCCGGTCAGCGTGGCCGCGGTCTTCTTCTCCAGGTAGTATTTCTGCACGGCGAACATCGCCAGCGTAATCAGCAGCAGGACCACGGCCATGGCAGCCGCCCCCGCCTTGTCGTAGGCGCCCGTGATCTGAAGGTAGATCGTCGTCGCCAGCGTATCATAGCTTCCGCCGATCAGCATGGGGTTCGCAAAGTCGGCGATGGATTCGATGAAGGTTACAAGGAAAGCGTTTCCGAGGCCGGGCAGCAGCAGCGGCAGTGTCACATCCCGGAACACCTTCCACCGCGTGGCGCCCATGTCCCGGGAAGCTTCTTCCAGCGACGGATCGATGTTCTTCAGCAGGCCCTTCATCATCATGTAGCACACCGGGAAGAAGGTCAGCGTCTGAACGATGACGATCCCCCAGTAGCCATAGACATTGTTGTCGTAAATACCGAGCAGGAACCGCGTGATAAGTCCGGATTTACCGAACAGCATGATCATCGACAGGCTCAGCACGAAAGGCGGCGAAACAACCGGCAGCATGGAAACCAGCTTGAAAAGCCCCCCGACGCCCCGGTTCATTTTCACATAGACTTCAACATAGGCAAACAGCAGGCCGATGGCCGTGGACAGAATACCCACAACAAAACCGACCTTCAGCGTGTTGGTGATGGCCCGCGTAAAGTCCGGCATCTGGAAGATCCGCTTGAAAACGCTGAGGCCGAAGGTTCCGTCGCCCACAAAACTGTCCACCAGCAG
>Ga0310690_10004982_pt1 | contig 18376 bp, 10 predicted proteins | sample AusTroGonzalo_MG_2_FD_207661 | JGI IMG/M metagenome (GOLD analysis project Ga0310690, IMG submission 207661) | Bovine rumen microbial communities from tropical cattle in Woodstock, Queensland, Australia - Gonzalo_04 (v2) (version 2) | ecosystem: Host-associated > Mammals > Digestive system >...
GAAGGTGTAGTACCAGTCGGCGCTGAGTGTGGCGCTGTGGGAGTACTCGGGACGCAGGTTAGGGTCAAGGGTGATGAGCGACACGTTGCCACCCACGGCCGCTACATGCAGGTCCTCGTCATACGCCTGCGGTGCACGGTAGCCGCTACTGTATCCGGCACGCAGCACCAGCCCGCCTATAGGCGTGTAACGCAGCGTGGCACGCGGTGCCACTACGGGCTTGCTCAGGAAGTTATGCTTCTCCACGCGTGCGCCCACAAGCACGCTCCACTGCTCGTTCTTCCACTCGTTCTGCGCATACGCACCCGCGACGTGCACCTGCTGGCGGATGTCACGGTTGTAGCCGAGCATCTGGTCGCGCAGACCGTTGTAGTTGTATTCCGCACCTACGGTCAGGTCACCCTGCATCTTTCCGCATGGGTAGGAGAAGCGGTATTGCAGTCCGGTATTGGACGTGAGGTCGCTGCTGCGTCCGTAGGCGTTGAGGTCCTGTGCCGTGCCGAAGTAACTCTCGCGCCCGATGTGCTGGATGGCTGTGTAGGCGGAGATGAAATGCCGGTTGTCAGGCGAGTACCAGTCGAACGCCAGCGAGCCTGCATCTATGTTATGGCGCAACTGCTCTGCTATATCGGCATTGTGAGGTTCCTGGTCCATCTTGTTGCCGCCGCGGCGGTAGTCGGTCGTGTGGTGGTACTCGGCGGTGATCTTGCTGTAGGCGCTGGTTTTGAAGAACAGCCGTGTGCCGGCTGTCGTGGCACGCAGTTGGGGTACCTCGCTGTAGCCGTCACGGTCGCGGTCATACGGACTGCGTGTGCGGTGTGAGGCAAACAGGTACGCGCCGATCTTCCTGTTCTCGGACATGACCGAGGCGTTCAGGTCGGTATGGATGTCGTAGCCCGCACGCTCGTTGAGGTGCGTGGTGTGGGAAAGGTTGACGAAGTTGCGCACGGGCTCCTTGGTGATGATGTTCACCACGCCGGCAATGGCGTTGGCGCCGTACATGGCCGAACCGCCGCCGCGCACGACCTCTATGCGGTCTATCATCGCTGCAGGTACCTGCTCCAGACCATAGACCGACGCCATCGACGAGAACACAGGACGCGAGTCCATCAGTATCTGCGTGTACTGCCCTTGCAGACCGTTGATACGCAGGTCGGTCTTGCCGCAGTTGCTGCAGCTGTTCTCAACGCGCAGTCCCGGTTGGAAGGTCATCGCCTCTGCCATACAGGACACAGCCGTGGTCTCAAACAGCTTGGGCGAGAGCACATTCACTATCGTTGCGGCCTCCTGCCGCTTGGTGGCATAGCGGTTGGCTGTGACCACCACGCCGTTGAGCTGCTTGCTCATCTCGCTGAGCACGGCCTTGAGTTCGACGGTCTTGTCCGCCTCAATGTTGACGGGCAGTTCGAGCGTCTCATAGCCCACATAGCTGAAGATGACAGTCTGATGTCCTACAGGCAGGTCTTTCAGCAGGTAGTGACCGCTCTCGTCGGTGACTGTTCCGATGTTTGTGCCCTTGATCTGTACGTTCACGTATGGCAGGTGTTCGCCCGTCTTCTCATCCAGTACGTGACCCGTAAGGTGCGCATCGTACTGGGCGAATAGGGGCATAGTTATAATACTGATAACGAAATATACGAATATCTTTTTCATAATTCTTTTTTACTTTTCCGGTCGGTCCAGTGCCCAGCGGAAACCGAGGTAGATCTTCCAGCCTGCTGTCGGCGCCCATACCATAGAAGCGTCAAAGGGCGCCGAATAGTCCATCTGTACCTGTCCTTGTGCGTCGTACGTGCCCAGGATAGGACGCTGTTGCGTGAAGTTCGTCATGTTCTCCGCACCCAGGTAGAGAGAGCAGGTACGCCAATATTTGGTAATCTGGGCCAGCAGTTGCGGATACCACTTGTGGTAGATGTTACCGTTGCTGGTGTAGTACTGCGTACGGTCGTCGAGTGCCAAGCCGTCGGGCATGCGTCCCGGACCGTTGAACTGCGCCGTGACGTCGAACTGCCACTTCTTGAGCGGCGTTACATAGCTCATCGTCACCAAGCCCTTGAACTTGTTCTGCAGCGTTTTCTCGCGCAGCTCGTAGTTGCCTGTAGCGGCATTGAGCGAGGTCTGCCGTACATCGTTGTAGCGGAAGGCTGCCGTGACCGTCCAGCCGCGCAGCACCTCCATCGAGGCCTCGATCTGTGCGGTGTGGCTGAACGAACGAGCACCCGGTATGTCGGATAGGTTGCAGAAGGTGATGCTGTTCGGTGAGGCATCAAGGTCAACCATCATGCCGTCGAAGAAGTTCGTAAAGTAGTACTCGGCGGATATCTGCAGGTTACGTTTGCCGACAGGTATGTCGAACACGGTGGTGAGGCCGGTGTTCAAACTGCGCTCCTGCTTGGCCGTTAGCCATTGGCCGTTAGCCATTGACTGCCACTCGCGGGTGGAGACGAGGTAGGCGGCATTGTCTGCAATCAGGTTCGGCGAACGGTAGCCCAGGCCGACACTTCCGCGGAGCGTCCACCATTCGAACGGTGCATAGCGGATATTCAGGCGCGGTGTGGCGAACAAGCCGTAGCGGCTTGACCAGTCGCCTCGCACACCGGCAATCAGGGTGAGGTTCTCACCGTGGGTGAACGTGTATTCGGCAAAGATACCGGGAGTCAGCTCCCGTCGGTCGAGTTTGGCATTTGCCCCTTGGCCATTAGCCATGGGCAGCCACGGGGATGTGAGCGTTTCCCAGTATTGGTCATAGTTGACGGATAGACCGGCAGAGAGCTTGTGGGAGAGTTCGTGCGTATGTTCCTCCTCTTCCTCTGTTTCGCCGTGGTGGTGATGGTGGTGATGTTCGCCGCCCCAGGTGTTCTGGAAGATGGCATTCAGGTAGCCGTTGGCCTGCGAGGCTTTCCACGCCGTACGGCCGTAGGTGTTCATCTGGTCGTGATACGAACCGGCGGCAATAATACCGAGCGACATGCCCGTTTCTTCGTCAAACACGATACCGTTCTTCATGAACCCTTCCACGCGGTCGCTGCGCAGGTCAATCAGGTAGGGGATGGCAGGCGGCATTACCCCCATCTGTTTGCCCATAGCGGTCTCGCGTTGTCCGCCATGGCGCTCGTCGTGCAGACCGCGGACGAGGAACTGGAAGGTATATTCGTCGTTCTTGTAGTACCAGCGGTTGAGGATGTTCACGATGCGGTCCAGCGGCATATCGAGCATGCCGTCCTTGTTGCCGTCCATCGGCCACGAACCATCGTGGTAGTGCGCCAGAACGCCTGTTGAAAGCGTTCCCAGCATCGGGTCGTTGGGAATAGGTATATCCCATCCGCCGGTGATGTTCGCTTCTGCGTGTAGATCGGTATTCAGCATCAGATTGACGGCAATCGGGGACTGTGTCTGCGGCTTGAGGTACTCGACGTTGATCTGTCCGGTGATGGCCTCATAGCCGTTGATGACCGACGATGTGCCCTTGCTTATCTGCACGGCATCCATCCACGAACCGGGTATATACTCCATACCGAATGACTGCGCCAGGCCGCGCACGGCAGGAGTGTTCTCGGTCAGCAGTTGCACATACGTGCCGCTCAGTCCGAGCAGTTTGATCTGTTTGGCACCGGTGGCGGCGTCGGCATACGATACATCCACCGAGGCGGAGGTCTCAAAACTCTCGCTCAGGTTACAGCAGGCGGCACGGCACAGTTCGCCTTGGCCGAACGACTGCACGTCAAATGCCGAGTAGCGCGACTTGATGACTAACTGGCGGCGTGCCTCGACAGTCACTTCGTCCAGCTGTTGGTCGTCGGGGATAAGTACTATCATCAGCGTCGATCGGTCCTTGACACGCGTGGTGTCGTTGCGGTAGCCGAGAAACGAGGTCACGAGCAGTTTGGTCTGACGGATGGGCTCTATCTCAAATAGTCCTTCGGCATCGGTTGTCGTGCCTACGGTGGTCTGTGCCCACCATACATTTGCTCCGGTCAGCGGCTCGCCCTTTTCGTCCAGCACAACGCCGTGCAGATGGGCGCTGGCAAACAGCGGAACAAAGAGCAATGCGCATAGCACCAGAGCAGCCTTGCTGCAGTTCGCAGCCAGCGAACAGCCCGCACAACCCTTGCTGCAGTCTGCACGACGCTGACGACGGATAATCATCCACATCCCTACCATCGCACCTGCGATAATCAATATAGTCAGTATTTTCTGTATCATCTTTTGTCTTTTTGCAGCCCAACGCAGCTGCTGTCTTTCGTTGTCCTGTCTCCCCCTCTAAGAGGGGGTTAGGGGAGTGTCCTATATCATCAAGTTACACACAAACGCTGCTATCCATGCCACAACGAGACTATTGATGACGGAGAACGCCGCCCATCGCCAGCCCACTTCCTTGCGGAGTGTGGAAACAGTAGCCACGCAGGGGAAGTACAGCAGAATGAACACCAGGAACGCATACGCCGTACCGGTGGTGAGGGCCATCGTTGTCAGGTCGTAGCCGAAGAGGATGGCAAACGTGGCGGCGATGGCCTCCTTGGCAGGTATGCCGGTCATCAGGCAGACGCACATACGCCAGTCAAAGCCCAATGGCGCCATGACCGGTTCGAGCCATTGCCCGATAGCTGCCAGCCAGCTGGTCTCCATCTCGTTAATGTCACCGTTGGGGAAGAACTCCAGCGCCCAGATAATAATCGACGCAAACAGCACCACGGTGGTAATCTTCTTCAGGAAATCCTTCACGCGGAACCATACGTGTGCGGTGATGGAGCGTATCGACGGCAGCTTGAAGTCCGGCAACTCGTTCACGCAATCGTCCTCGCCCGTACGGAACCATTTGGTCTTCTTCAGGATGAACGCCATAACGAAGCTCAGCAACATACCCAGCAAATAGAGCGAGCCGAGTATCAAGGCGTGGTGGCTCTTGAAGAATGTGGATATAAGCAGTATATACACCGGCAGACGCGCCGAGCAGCTCATGAACGGCACCATGAGCATCGTTACCGCGCGGTTCTTGGGGTTAGGTATAGTGTCGCGTGCGGCGATGATAGCCGGTACGTTGCAGTCAAAACCCATCAGCAGCGGGAAGAAACTCCGTCCGTGCAGCCCCAGCAGGTGCATGAAGCGGTCCATGAGGAAGTTGATACGTGCCGTGTAGCCTATATCCTCAATCAAGCTCAGGCAGAAGAACAGGATGATAATGTTCGGCAGCGCTGTGACGAGCGAGCCTACGCCCTGCACCACGCCGTCGGCTATCAGGCTGCGCAGCCAGCCTTCGGGCATGTGCGCCAGGATTAGGTCGTACAACCAGTCCACACCGCCTTGCATCCATTCCTGGATAGGTCCGCCGATAGCGAAGGTGCACCAGAACACGAATGCCATCACGGCAAAGAAGATTGGAAAGCCCGTCCACTTGTTGGTCAGCAGGCGGTTCACGCGCTCCTCCCAGGTGCTGGTGTCCGTATCCGGGTGGATAAGCACCTGCATGAGCAAACCTTCCATGTAGGCGTGCCAGGCATCCTCGTCGGTCTGCTCCCAACCGTGAACGATAAAGCGTTCGCGTTCGCGCATCTTCGGGTCAAGCACCACGCGCCGTATGGTTTGGCTCAGTTCCAGCAGTCCCTCGCCGGTAACGGTGCTCACCAGAATAGCGGGCACGCCCGTCTGCTCGCGGAACGTCTGCAAGTCCAGCCGGTGACCGGTATTCATCAGCAGGTCGTACCTATTGATGGCTATCACCATAGGGTGGCCGTGCTCCATGAACGACGGCGTCATCTGCAGACACTCTCTCAACCGCATGGCGTCCACCACCTGCAGCACGACGTCGGTAGGCGTGCTGAGTGTATCCATCTGCTCGTGCGACGAGCACTCGTCAAATGTCCACTCGGGACGCGCAAGCCGCTCAATGACAGCACTCTTGCCGCTGCCGTCGAGACCGACCACCGTTATATGAATAGGACGACTTGTCATCTATAAAGTCTTTGCTCCTTGTTCCTTTCTCCTTGCTCTCAAAAACCGGTGCAAAGGTACAATAATTTTTCCATATTTGCAATACCCAATTGTAGGTATTTTTGCCTAAAAAAGCGAACTGACAAGCTTTCCTTGACAGTTCGCCGGGTGTGTTTCCTGCCTGAGTAACGGTTATTTGTTGTACTCATCAAACTTCCGTTGTGCGGACAGGTAGGTGATCCGTGAGTCCGTATAGGCGTTTTCGGCTTGCAGCATCAGCGCCTCCGACTCCATCAGTTCGCTCATTGTTCCGATACCTGCCTCATAGTTCAGCAGGGAGATGCGGTGGTTTTCGTGCGCCAGTTCGCGTGCAGCACGGTGCTGCTCCATCAGCTTGATGGCCTCTATGAGCTGGTCGTATATCTGTCGGTTCTGCAGGCTCATCTTGCTCGTCAGGTCTTCCTGCATCAGTTCAGCCTTCTGTATCTGCAGGTTGTGCTGGCGCAGACGGTGCGTCATTTCGCCCCATCCTGTGAGCGGAATGGACAGGTTGGCGAAGATGAGAGCGTTTAACTTGTCTTTCTCAAAGAAGTTCGAGTATCCGCCCGTCAGACCAATGCCCAGGTGCGGCAGAGCTTCGCCAAGCGTGAGGCGCTTGTACAGCTTGTTGTACTGGATATTCAGCTCCAGCAGTTTCACCTCGGGCCTTTGGCTGACGATAATCGTGTCCGGTTGCTCCGACAGGTTGGTGATTATCTGTTCGGGGAATGGCTCCAGCAGCAGTTCGTGTTCGTACGGCTGGCCGATGAGTTGGCACAACATGCGGGACGCTAACTGAATGCCGTTCTCCAGTTGCAGCGATTTGGTCTGCATCTCGTTCTGCTTGAGTTGTACCTTCAGCAGGTCATTGCTGGTAACAAGACCGTGGTTGTATGCCAGCTCGGCGGTGTTCTGAATGGTGTCAAGCAGGTTGAGGGCTATGGACAGCGTCTGACGTTTCTCCATCAGTCCGGCTATCAGCCAGTAGATATCTGTCACTTCCTGCAGCACGTCGCGTTCGCTTACCTCCTGCTTGAGGCGGGACGCGTCGATGCCGAGCTTCGCAAGCTTGTTGGCGGTCACAATCTGTCCTCCCCAATATACGGGCTGTATGGCTTGTGCACCGGCCATGCCGCCCCAGCGCAGCATCTTGATTTCGGAACTGATATTCGCGTTTGGGTCTTCTAACTTGACCAGTTGGTTCAGAAACTCAAATGTACTTTTGAGAAAGTCTTTTGTCTCTCCTTGCAGGCCCATCTCTGTCACGTCGGCTTCGATAATCGGCCGGGCTGAGCCGTAGGCGAAAGCATTCAGTGATACTTGCGGGAAGTACTTCCACAGCATTTGTTTCTTCACCTCCTGCGATATAGCCACCTCCAGCGCTGCGGAACGTATGGTGCAGTTGCGCTGACGGGCGCTGCTCAGACAGGAGTCCAGCGTCAGTCTTTCTTGTTGCGCAAAGGCTGCCGGCATCAGGCAGACTGCTGCCAGCAGGGTAAGTATCAGTCGTTTATTTCTCATAGCGTCGTGTGGATTTTTCAAACAGTTTCCAATAGGCCACAGGCAGCAGCGTTACCACCATCGGCATGGTCAGTATGGCACCGAAGCAGATCACTACGCCCATCGGCATCCACAGGTCGGTGGCAGCCAGTATCATCGGCACCACGCCCAGAGCGGTGGTGGCGGTGGTCAGGAAGATAGGACGCATTCTTCGCTGCCCTGCCAGGTACGCTGCCTCACGGGCGGTCAGATGCTCGTGTTCAACCAAGTGGTCGGAGTACTCGTACATGATAATGGCGTTACGCACAATGATTCCTATCAGCGAGATGATACCCAGAATGGCCGTCACGGATATATCCAGACTGAACATGTACAGTCCGACTGCCGAGCCGAACAGGCAGAGCAGACTCGAACTGAGGGAGAGAATGGATATATTGAGTTTCTTGAAATGATAGATCAGCAGCACCAGCAGCACTAGCATAGCCGCGCCGACCGAAGCAGCCAGTCCCGGCAGCATGATCAGCGATTGTTCCAGTGCGCCGCCAAAGGAGATGCTCACACCGTCAGGCAGGCGGTCTTCCATCTCGCGGACATACTTGACAATCGGTCTGGTGGCATTGATGGCGGCTACTCGCCCGCGTGTGTCCGCTGCCACGGTAATGGTGCGGATACTGTTGCGGCGCTTGATCTGCGAGTGGTGGAAGTCCGGGTCGATATACGCAACCTGGCGCAGCGGAACCCATACGCCCGGCATCAGTGTCGGTATCATGATATTGCCGATATCCGAGTAGTTCAGTGAGTCTGTACCCATGGTGTAGAGTACGACCGGTGTCTTGTAGCCGTCCTCCCAGATGGCTGTCATTCCTCTGCCGCGAAGCACACCGTTGAGGTACATCGAAAGTGTGGACTGCGTCACACCCAGACGGTTGGCTTCGTCGTCTTTCAGTTGCAGACGGATGGTCTGTACCGTCTCGTCGTAATCGGAGTGTACCCATGCCAGGTCAGGCATGCCGGACAGGAACGCCTTGAGCGTATCGGCTACCACCTCCAGCTGACCGATGTCCGAGCCTTGTATGTGTACCTCTATCGGATTGTTTACGGCTTGATAGTCCAGTCGCTTGAAGCGGCAGAACGCGTTGGGGAAGGCGTTCTCGTACAGGGGCTGGTAGTGCTCCACCAGCTCTACGGTGGCGCCCGGCGAAACGGTGTTGACGATGAATTGTGCGTAGTTCTTGCCGCCTATCTGCGGTGCGTAGGTGGCGTGGAAACGCGGACTGGACATCCCGACAAAGGCGGTCACGCTCTTCACGCGCGGATCGGCGTTGAGCACGTTGCCCAGACTGTCCACTATGGCTTGTGTCTGCTCCAGCGACGAGCCTTCAGTCAGGTGTATCTCCACGGCAAAACTGTCGCGGTCCGCCTTGGGCATGAGCTGGATGGGCAGACGTGTGAACACGAACCCGCCAATCACTATCGAGCACATGCTGACGCCTATCGTGCCCCACGGATGGCGGAAACACAGGTCAAGCAGTTTCTGATAGCCGTTCTGCAGAGCCTCGAAGAACCTGTTCTGTGCGCGCTCGATGATGGACGGCTTGGCGCCTTCCGGCTTGCAGCGGATGAAACTGGCTGCCATGTACGGAATGATCCACACGGCATACAGAATACTGCACGACAGGGCGATGAAGATAGCCCACGGGAAGAGTTTGATGAAGTCCGCCAGCGTGCCGGTCATCATACCCAGCATCGGGAAGAACATGCCCGAGATAGAGGTCGTGGCCAGCAGCATCGGTACGAACAGGTCATGGGTCGATACGGCGGCTGAATACCAGCGCGAGTGCCCTTTGGCCAGCAGTTCGCTGTAGCCGTCAATGACAATCACGCTGTCATCTACCACCATGCCCAGCACCACTATCAGTGCCGCCAAGGTCACCGTATTCAGCTCGATACCCGCCAGATACATGATACCCAGCGTGATAGCTATACATACGGGCAGACCGGTCGAGCTGACCAGTGCCGTACGCAAGGGGAAAAGCACCAGCATGACGGCTATCACGATCAGCACGGAGATGACCAGGTCCTTCAGGAACGAACGGACGCTGTCATTCACCACGCGCGGCTGGTCGGTTATCTTGTGCATCTTCACGTCCGGTGGCAGCGTGGCAGCCATGTGTTCCAGCACTTTGTCCACTTTGCTGCCGAAGGCTACGATGTTGTTGCCCGACTGCATCTCCAGATTGAGCAGCAGGCAGTTGCCTACGTTTTCATCTCCGAAACGCTGGATATACTTGGTCTGTTCGGTGTACTGCCGTTGGATGGTGGCTATGTCCTTCAGACGGATAGTCTGTCCGGTAACGGGGTCGGATAGGATAATCTGTTCGCCTAACTCATACTCGGTCTTATAGGGTACATCCACATGGATCAGTGCCGCACCCGACTCGTTGGCTATCTCGCCCGTCATGGTGCGGAAACCCTGTGTGGCAAGGCGCGCCATGATGATGTTCTGGTCGATGGAGTAGCGGGTTATGCGCTCCACGTCCAGCGTCACGGCTATCTCCTCATGCTGCTGGCCGAGCATCTTGATGCTGCCCATCTCGCCTATCTCGCGCAGACGGTCGCTGACCATGTTGGCGTAGTTCTCCAGTTCGCGTGGCGAACGCTCGTTGCTCTCCAGAGCGAGCAGGATACTGCTCGTGTTGCCGAAATCGTCAATTACCGCTACCGCCAGCAGACCCGAAGGCAGCTGCATCTGTTTCATCAGGCTCAGGCCGCCGCGTATCTTGCTCCACGCCTCGTTGGCGTTCATTACCTTGGGCGTGAGGGCTGCGAATACGTAGCACATGCCGTCCTTGCTGAGGCTGTAGGTCTTGCGCTTGTCTATCTCGGGGAAGGTGAACAGGTACTGCTCGATAGGTTTGGCCACCTGCTCCTCCACCTCCTGCGCCGTAGCACCCGGATAGACGCCGACCACGAGTCCCAGACGGATGGTCACTTTCGGGAACTCGTCCTTGTTCATCCGCCCTAAGGCAAATATGCCGAACGCCACTAGTACAGCCACCACCGCATAGATGATACGGCTGCTGTGCATGGCGCCTTCTATATGATTGCTCTGACTCATAAATCTAAAATCCTAAATCTGAAATTCTAAATTTGAAATTTGAAATCCTAAATCCAAAATCAGAACACCACTTTCGCTCCCTTGTACATCTTCTGGTAGCCCTTGCTGATAACGGTATCACCCAGTTCGATGCCTTCTGTTATTAGCACTCCGTTCTCCACGAACGCATCTATCTTTACCATCCGGCGCTCGGCGCGGCCGTCACGCAGTACCCATACGCTGTGTCCGCGCTGCTGGGTCTGGATGCTGCCGGCGGAGATGATGTATCCGCGGCGTTCGCGCTGGGTGATGATGGCGCGACAAACCATACCGGGCAGCAGGTCTGCCACGGCATTCGGGTCGATAATCTCCGCTTTCACCATATAGGTGTGCGCAATACGAGTCGATGTGATGGATTTCTCAATCAGCTTGGCCTCGTACTTCTTGTCCAGTGCAGGCAGGCAGACCGTTACCGGCTGGCCTATGCTCAGGCGTCCTATCTCACTCTCTGGAACGGTGAACTCCACGATGTATGCCGACAGGTCCATCAGTTGGCCGATGGGCTCACTGATACCCACGCGCTGGCCTTTCTCTATGTTGCGCATGGTCACTATTCCGTCCTGCGGTGCGCGCATGGTGCAGTCCTCGTGGCGTTTGCGTGCCGAGATGAGCATCGAGCGCGCTTTCTCCAGCGCGGTCTCCATCTCCACCCATTTAACGTCGCTGATGCCGCCCTGTTCGTGCAGCGGTTTGAGGCGGTTGTAACCGTCCTGAGCCTGCGCGTACATGGCGTCCGCACTTTCCAACAGCGCACGCGACTGCGTGCTGTCCACCGTGGCTATCAGCTGACCGGCTTTCACGCGCTGCCCGCTCTTTACATAGATGCCTCTTATCTCACCGCCCAGAGGGAATATCAGGGAGATGTCCACTTTCGGGCGTATCTCGCCTACGTAGTTGTCTTCCACCAGCTGGCTGCTCTCGCCCACTACTTCTATCTCTACGGGCAGAGGCTTGTCGGTCAGATAGCTGTACTTGGATTTCTTCGTGCATCCTGACAGTGCCACAAGCACCGTCACGGACCATAAAAGAATTCGTTTCATGTATTGTATGCCTTTTTAGTTCTCACTTTTCGCTTGTTACCTCACGCGTATCTTCTGGTTCAGGCGGAGGATGGATGTCTCTTTGATGTTGTTCAGCCTGCACAGGGTCTTGACGGAGGTGTGGTACCGTCTGGCTATGCCGGACAGTGTGTCACCCTGGCGCACCTTGTGGTACTGTGCCTGCTTGAGCTGCTTGATGGCTTCGTTGTGCTTGAACGTTCCTTTCTTGGTTATCAGGTAGTCCTCCGGCACGCGCAGTGCGCCTTGGCCAAAATTGATCAGGGTCGCGGGGTCGAGGGCGTTGCCCAGATAGCGTATCTCGTAGTGCAGGTGGCTGCCTGTCGAACGGCCTGTGTTGCCGCCCAGACCCAGCACCTCACCGGCGTAGATGCGCTCGTTCTCCTCCACCAGCGGACGCGACAGGTGGCCGTAGATGGTCTCCAGTCCGTTGTCGTGACGGATCAGCACGTAGTAGCCGTACCCTCTCGGGTCCCAGCCTACGATACGCACCTGGCCGTCCCACGTGGCACGCAGACTGTCGCCCACCTCCACTTTGACGTCTATACCGTAGTGGAAACGGTACTTGCGGAAGCCGAAGCCTGAGGTCACGTACGTGAGCCTCTTCAGCGGATATACAAACCCTTTCAGGGAGATGGGTATGCTGTCCTTCAGACTGTCAACAGGGGTCTGGTAGGGGTTGACACGCGTGTTCATCCACAACGGATAGATGCTGTCCGCGGGATGGGTGCTCGAGGTGTCTCCCCACAGCATGGCAGGCATCAGACGGTACTGGCTCTCGCCGTCGTCCGTGATGACCACAAGGAAGCGCGGCAGTTCGTCCTGCGTGCAGTTCACAAACAGTGTGTCGCCTACCAGGCGCGACAATACGCCTACTGGCATGCCGGCCGTGATGGCGTCAAAATCGTCGTGCTCCTCTATATCTGCCGTGTCCTGGACTTCTTCCATCACGGCAGGCGGCGGTTCTTCCACTTTTGCCGGTTTGGGTTTGCGCGCCCATACACACGCTATGGGCAGCACTGCCATCCATAGCATCATTACCATCCGTTTGGCGCTCATCTTATTCGGCTGTTTCTGCTACCTCGGCTGCTTCGCATGCAGGAGTTTCAACCACTATTTCTGCTTCGGCTTTCGGAGCAAAGTAGCCGGTCTTGTTTATGTACATGTGTCCGCCTATGCCGCAGCAGATCAGCAGGAGTACGCCCAGGATAATCAGGCACTTGCCCCACCAGGGCAGACCTTTCTTGGCAAACGGGTCTTTCAGCTTGAGTATCGGGAACTTGGCCATGGTGGTCAGCGTAGCGCCGAACGGTACGTTGACGATGGCCTCGGCGTTCACTGCCCAGCCGTTGGCGTTCAGTACCGGCGCCAGGTTGCGGCGGCGCAGCTTGAAGTAAGCCAACAGCATCGACGGACCGCTGATTACCAGCATGATACATACAAATACGATAACGAGCTGCCACCACTTGAGTGTGCTCAATCCGCCGGCTACAGATGCCAGCGCCGTACCAATCATGCCTAACGCCATGCCTAATGCAGCAAATATACCGGCGAACTTGGCGATGTCGAACGGCGGTTTCTGCGGTTCAACCTTGCCGCCTTTCTCGGCGTTCTCCTTGGCTTTTTCGGTAGCAGCCGTAGCGTTGGCCTTCATATCTTCCAGACCTTTGCTTTCTTTCTCGGCCACGGATTTGTTAACCAGGTCGGCTACCCAGTTCGCGAACTTGCGGTACGGGGTCCAGAACGCCTGACGGATGCTGATAGGGTTGTCGATGATCTTCGTAACCACGGCGTCGTAGTCCAGACCGCTGCGGTCGTAGAAGATGCAGTTCTTGCCTACCTCCAGGTTGTGGATGTCGCCCTGTGTCATGGCGGCCACTATTGACATCTTCTTGCCTTGCGCCTTGTTCTCGCAGTCGCAGAAGATCAGGAACATACCCGACTTGCCTGCTTCGGCGGCCATCTTGCCGGCATCGGCTACTTTCACGCACAACTCGCAGGCGCGCTGGTCAATCACCAGACGTCCGCACTGGAAGATGGCGGTTATCTCTCGGTTGTAGAAGTCTTGGAAGGAAATGTAGTTCTTCAGCAGCGTATAGAAGTCGCGCTTCATGTGCAGCAGCTTTATCAGCGGCTTGTACTCGCCTGTTGCTGCATCCATTGCCGCCTGGTTCTCGGCGGTTATGGCAGCCACTTCGGCCTCGTAGGCGGCCACTTGTGCCGTCAGTTTCTTCCACTCCTTGTCGGCTATCTTCGGCTGCTTCTCGGGATCGGTGACGGCCAGACCCATCTTCTCCAGTTCCGATGAGCGGAACCATGCGTTGTATTCCGCCTCGTTCTCATGAACGGCGGCGATGATGTCTGCAGCCAGCGGTGCTTCGGGCAGCGGTTTCTGCTCGACGGCTATGGCAGCCACAGCCGCCTCCACTTCTGCCAGACGGATGGTCTCGTTCTTGCCGGCTATCTTGCGGGCGGTGTCCGCCATCTGCTTGGCGTCGGCGTTCTCTTCGTTGAGATCGGCTATCTTCAGCTCGTCTTTCTCCTCGAGCAGCACGTCGGGGTCTTTCAGCACGGCGCAGAGGTAGTCTGCAGCCGATACCACCTCGTCGATACGGATCTTGCCGTCATGGTCGGTGTCTAACAGTTTGAGCGTCTCTTCGCTGATTTCCAGACCTGTGGTCGGACAACTCAGTACCGTCCACATTTTCTCGTCCAACTCGCCCAGGTGACGGAAGTCCTCACCTTTCGCTATATGCACGCGAGTGTTACCACCTATGGTGGTGAATGTCCATTTGTATGCCATAGTTTTTTATATTTATGTAGTCAAAATATTGTGTCCACCCTTGTCGGTCCGTTATCGGTCCGTTGTCGGTCCATTGTCGGGTCAATGTCGGGGGCACCCCCTGTTTTTGAGGGTGACCGTCACACTGCCTCCACGCCGTTCGCGAGTTCGCGATAGTCGTGCAGCGACAGATTGTCCGACACGATCTTTATCGCGCTGATCTTGGTGAAGCCCAGTGCGCAGATGTACGCCAGCTCCATGTCGAACACGCAGTCCTGATACGGAGATGCCAGCACAAAATCCGTGTTGGAGTAGCACACCGCCTGTATCGGTGCCAGCGCTCGGAAGAACAGGTCTTCCACCGGCTGAAGCATCAGTCGGGGCTCAGGGTACGTCACGTTAGGGTGGTGCAGACGGCTTTCCGTCACCTCTACCACTGTTCCGATTGCATAGTTCGCGCTGCCGGCGTATCCGATATTCACAATCTCCGTATCCTTCGGCAGGTCGCTCAATGACCGAAGGATGTTCAACGCTCCCACACCGGTCACGAGGATGTTGGTCTCGCCCGGCAGGTACTCGTCAACAAGCTTGCGCTCGCTGTCTTCTGCTATCAAGATGGTTCGCATAGTTACTTTTTGTGTTTGGCCTACAAAGTTATGAAAAAAAAATGACATTTCCAAATATTTTTTGTATTTCTTTTTGCATATGTCAAAAAAAAGTTGTATCTTTGCACCCTGAACTTGAAATCTTGCACGGCTTTAGTCAATCGTTTGAGGCTATAGCCGAGATAAGAAATCTTGAAATCCTAAATTTGAAATTTGAAATCATATTCCCATGACCCCAATATCCCAACTCGGTGAGTTCGGCCTTATCCGTCACCTCACCTCCGGACTCAACAGCAGCCGGTCTTCCACTCTCTACGCCGTAGGCGACGATGCCGCTGTGCTCAATCATGAGGGCAAACGTACCCTGGTTACCACTGACCTCCTGCTGGAAGGTATCCACTTCAATCTCGAGTATGTGCCCTTGCGCCACCTCGGCTTCAAGGCTGTGGCGGTCAACGTGTCGGATATCTGCGCCATGAACGCTACGCCGACTCAGATCACTATCGGCCTGGGTGTGTCTTCGCGGTTTATGGTTGAAGATCTTGAGGAGTTCTACGCCGGTGTGCGCGCTGCGTGCGAGCATTACCATGTTGACCTCGTCGGAGGCGACACCTGCGCTTCGATGAACGGACTGACCATAGCTGTCACCTGTCTGGGTGTGGCTGACGAGAAGGATATCGTCTATCGCAACGGCGCCAAGCCCAACGACCTCATCTGCGTCACCGGCAACCTCGGTTCGGCGTACTTGGGCTTGCAGCTGCTCGAACGCGAACTGCAGGTCTTCCGCGCCACGCAGCACGGCAATCTTGCCAAGGCAACGGAGCACAACGACGCTATTCATGAGAAGTTCGAGGGTAGGGAGTACCTGCTGGAGCGCCAGTTGCGTCCCGAGGCGCGTCTGGACATAGTGGAGGCGCTCCGCAAGGCGGGAATCAAGCCTACCGCCATGATGGATGTTTCTGACGGTCTTTCATCCGAACTGTTCCATATCTGCACGCAGTCCAAGGTCGGCTGCGACATCTATGAGGACAAACTGCCTATCGATTACCAGGCGGCGGCGCTGGCGGAGGAGATGAACCTCAATATCGTCACCTGCGCGCTGAACGGCGGCGAGGACTATGAGCTGCTCTTCACCTGCGACATCCACGACTACGAGAAACTTGTGCCGCTGGACGACGTGTATATCATCGGTCATGTGACGGCGGCTGAATATGAGTCCGGCAAGCCCGAGCGGCCGGTCAACCTCCGCCTCATTCCGCGTAACGGCAACCCCATGCCGCTCACCGCACAGGGCTGGCAGGCATTCTGACAATAACCTGCCCCGACACCAATCGACCATGCATGGGTGATGCCTCAGGAGTAGCAGACATTGAGTGCTACGGGGTGATAAGACCCCGACAAAACTCTGACGAGACCCCGATTAGACCCTTATAAAAGTACGTTCTTCCCCGACGGAGGCCTTCGGGCAAAGAAAATCCTCCGCATCTATCGTCCGAGATAGATGCGGAGGAGTATTGTTTGGTACAGGCTACACCCCTACTGTTCAGCTTAGCTCAGAACAGCGAACCTTGTGCGTCGTGATGGATGGGCGAGCGGTGCAGATGGCGGTACGCCAGTTCGGTAACCTCGCGGCCACGCGGGGTGCGCTTGATGAAGCCTTCCTTAATCAGGTACGGCTCATAGACATCCTCTATCGTTCCGGCATCCTCGCCCATAGCCGTGGCAATGGTGTTCAGGCCTACCGGACCGCCCTTGAACTTGTCGATGATGGTGGTGAGAAGCTTGTTGTCGATCTCGTCGAGACCGAAGGTGTCGATGTTGAGCGCCTCCAGTGCGTACTGGGCTATATCTAGGTCCACCGTTCCGTCGCCTTTGACCTGCGCAAAGTCACGCACACGGCGGAGCAGCGCATTGGCTATACGCGGCGTGCCGCGGCTGCGGCGGGCTATCTCGGCTGCAGCGTGGCTGTCAATCTGCACACCCAGCAGTCCGGCACTGCGTGCCACGATGGCGGAGAGGATATCCGCGTCGTAATACTCCAGATGGCAGTTGATGCCGAAGCGTGCGCGCAATGGCGATGTCAGCAGACCACTACGCGTGGTGGCACCAATAAGGGTGAAGTGGTTGAGGTCAATCTGTATGGTGCGCGCCGAAGGACCTTTGTCAATCATGATGTCGATGCGGTAGTCCTCCATGGCGGAATAGAGGTACTCCTCCACAACCGGCGACAGACGGTGTATCTCGTCGATGAACAGCACATCGTTCGGCTCGAGCGAGGTGAGCAGACCTGCCAGATCACCTGGCTTGTCGAGCACCGGTCCCGAAGTGACCTTGAACCCTACACCCAGTTCGTTGGCGATGATGTTACTCAGGGTCGTCTTGCCCAGGCCCGGAGGTCCGAACAGCAGCACGTGGTCCAGACTCTCGCCGCGCAACTTGGCCGCCTCGACAAAGATGCGAAGGTTGCTGACAATCTTCGTCTGACCGGCAAAGTCGGCAAAACGCAAAGGACGCAGGGCGTTGTCCTGCTCCTTTTCATTCATCTGGTTGCGTATGTCAAATTCACTCATGTGTAACGTGTTTGAATGTTGCTTCGAGATCGTCTATCCCGGATAAGGGGTTGTCCAGGCGCACCTGTCCGTGGTGGATGATTATCACGCGGCTGCAGATGGCTTTGACTTCCTGCAGGATGTGCGTGGAGAGGATGACCGTATGCCGTTTGCCCAGTTCGCGGATAAGCGCGCGTATGTCCTCCAGTTGGTTGGGGTCAAGTCCTGTGGTCGGTTCGTCAAGGATGAGGACCTCCGGATCGCCCAGCATGGCAGCCGCCAGTCCGACGCGCTGCTTGTAGCCTTTGCTCAGTTCACGGATGCGCTTGTTCGCCATGGGAGTCAGGCCCACACGCTCTATCAGCTCTTCAACGGCTGCCCTTTGAATCTTGGAATATTCAAATCTTGAAATATTCAAATCTTGTTTGCTGCGCACCCGCGCAATAAAGAGTAGGTACTCGCGCACGTACATGTCCGCGTAGAGCGGGTTCTGTTCGGGCAGGTAACCTATATGCCGGTGAACGTCATCCGGACAGCTGAGCACATCCACTCCGCAGACCTCCACCTTGCCCGTGGCCTTCCACAGGCCGGTGAGCACCTTCATCAACGTCGATTTGCCGGCACCGTTAGGCCCGAGTAATCCGACAACCTCCCCCTCATCGATGTGCAATGACACATCGTTGAGGATGGAGGTTTTGCCGATTGATTTATTCAAGTGCTCAATTGTAATCATATTCTGATTCTCGTTTTGAATTTTT
>Ga0310690_10004983_pt1 | contig 18370 bp, 28 predicted proteins | sample AusTroGonzalo_MG_2_FD_207661 | JGI IMG/M metagenome (GOLD analysis project Ga0310690, IMG submission 207661) | Bovine rumen microbial communities from tropical cattle in Woodstock, Queensland, Australia - Gonzalo_04 (v2) (version 2) | ecosystem: Host-associated > Mammals > Digestive system >...
CGCGGATCTGGAGCGGCTGATTGCCGCTGAAAGGGAAACGGAAAGGAATAATGTCACATATCGCCGCGCATACAAAGCCGCCGCCGCCGCGCTTGCGAAAGTATCCAGCGGGGAAGCCGTCGCCCCGGCTGTTAAATGGGGAAAGCACATCCCCGCCGCCGTGGAAGCCTTGCGCCGTATGTCCTATATAGAGCGCTGCACGGCTGGACAGAAAGCACTCGCGGAAGCGTTCAACGCTGAATAAAACAAAATATCCCCATATCCAGCCCGCCGAAAATGGCGGGCTTTTTCTATGCTTAAATACATACTAATTTAATAGGTTTTTTCTCTTTCTTTATATATTTCTTTCTCTTTCAAATACCGCTTTATAATATATGATTGTATGATAATATATATATGATTATTTTATTATATGATTATCTATTTATATATATACATACATACATATACACGCAAACGCACGCAAGAGGGGAATAAGAAGAGGGGAACCGGGAGAGAGGAAGAGAAAGCACTTTCCCGGCTTTGTCTTTGCGCCCGTCGATCCTTGCGCCGTCAATCCGCTTTGCCCGTTCATGCCGTGGTTATCGTCGTAACCATAGCACGAGCACGCCATACCCCCCGGTTTTGGAATTGAAAACGGGAAGCCAGGACGCGCTGCGCTGCTTGCACCTCCCAACATCCAACTATTTAAAATTTGTATTGGGAATCTAATGCTACTATCCTCCTATTTCATTTTCGATTTAATTTCCGCATTTCATTTCTGCTGTCGCTTCACCTGACGCACTGCTATAGCGTTTACGCATGATATCCGGGGAATGATGCGTCTGGATAAAAGATCGCGTCTGAGGCGTTCTGGCGGGCGTGAGACGAAAAAATATTTGCATGGGGTATTGACAAAGGCGCATTAGGGTATTATCATAATGCGCTCATTAAGGGGACGCGGGACGTTCTCATGGGTATCTTCCTTTCTTCTGGGTACGGTTCCGGGCGTTCTGAGGCGTCTGGCGTCCGGGGCTGTATCCGAAAAATATGCGCAGTGGAGGAAAAGGTAGACTCTTTACGGGGAGGCAGCGGGGACATAGCGTTGTGCGACAACGCCGGAGGAAATGTGTCAACCGAACGGCCCAAAGTGCGCTGCCATGTACGGTGCAAATCCGTACCTGCGCTTTTCAAAATTTTGCGCGGTCGCTTACGCGACGATAATAATGTAATTACGCAGTAAGCCGATAACTGTGGCGGGTCAGTTCACTTGCCTACTGTCAGTCGAAAGCCCTGCGATCCTCGCGGGGTGGAGCGTTAGGCTGGCACTGGGGAGACTTACAACCGCCCTTTATATGTGGCCTTGGTGTAATCGGTAACACGGCGGTCTCCAAAACCGCGAAATCTGGGTTCAAGTCCCAAGAGGTCATGCCAGAGGCAAGGTAGCGCCTTGCTATGTGAGCGGGAGCAGGCTACCCTCACAAAGAATGACAATGCCAGTGGAAAGCTGTCCGTTGTGGCCCAGGAAAGCGCCCGGTGAGATATTCCGGGATCATAACTTCCCGCACAGAGGCGGACGTGGTAATCACTCTGGAAACTGCACAATATATGGTTCATTAGCTCAGTTGGTAGAGCATCCGACTGTTAATCGGAAGGTCGTAGGATCGTGACCTACATGAACCGCCAATTCTCCGTGGACGCCACGCCCCGGTGGGTGGACGTAATGAGCAAGGGGTTCGATTCCCCCTGGTGTCTGGGTTCGACTCCCGGACGCGCCTGGCGGCAAGAAAGTACGCAGCGGAAAGTCGGATGGGGTAGGAAGTCCTGAACGATCCCCCTCAAGCCGCGATGCTGTAATTGCGTGTGTGGTCAGCTCACAAAAGCGCGGTATGGATATGACCCGTGGGAACTACGAAAGTGCCAACAATGCTGGACGGTATACACCATCCGTGAAAGCCGGACGGAATCTGAAACCCGATATAGCCGCCATACGAACCAGTGCGGGGTAAAGGTGGATAAGCGGCATTCAGTGAAGCCACCGCCGCACACAATATGCTTGCGTACAGTAACGGTAACTGCCTGGTCTTGAAAACCGAGAGAGGATGGAAGTCCTTGTGGGTTCAAATCCTACCGCAAGCGCCACGGCCCTCCCCGTTGGGGCGAAACGATGCAGTAGTCCGAGGCGTTAAGGGCGGCGCGTACCTCGTCAGCTTCCGTGTGCTGGCTCGGAAAGAACACGGATATGCAACGTGGCTCGGATGGTAAGAGGCGGGTTTGCTAAACCCAGGCCGGATGAAAGTCCGAAAAAGTTCGATTCCTTTACGTTGCGCCAGCCGCGTAAGCGTCGTACTCGCGGGATATAAGTTGGGGACGCGGGCAACGTCACGGAATCGTGGCAGGGCGTACCATCCTTTGTTCGGGGAGAACATCGGACGCCTGGGAGGAAAGGCTGCCCTTTAATTTAATGTCTCAGGGTTTTCTTCATCGGCACCTCCTTTCCAATGGGAACGCTCACCGTCAGGATCAGCGGTGGGCGTTCTTCGCGCTATTGGCGTCTGCGCTGCGGCTTGGGCGCGACTATGAAGCGGCGTACCGGCAGCATACGTGCGGATACGCGGCGGCAATTCCACGGGATTTTGCCGATGTGTACGTTCTAAAGTTTACTTTGTTTTCTCCACGAATTACACTTTTACTGTAATTACTGGAGATAAAGTGCCAATTTTGCACTTTAAGTTTCACTAAGTTTCACTTTGTCACTTTGGAAGAAAGATTATACTAATAGTAATTATACCCTCACGAATATAATTTGCACGGATAAGGGGGTATAAAGCCGCTGTCGGGTATAAACATACCCCCCTTACTTTCAGAATCTAAACTGTCACTTTGGATCTGCCTTTAATCGGGCAGATTTTTTATTTTTTAAAATTTCTGAAAATGCGCCGAAACCGCTTGACAATACGTTTATAATACAGCGTTCAATGGGAAACCTAAGACCTCATGATTCGGAAGGAGCTGGGAAAAATCAAACACTTCGGGGATATCACGAAGCTGGACGGATCGAAACTCCCGGTCGTTGATTGCATATTCGGCGGCTCTCCGTGCCAAGATCTTAGCGTAGCTGGATGCCGCGCAGGGATAAAGCACGAGAGTAAGGGAGACGAAGAAACAACTCGATCCGGCCTCTTTCTGGATCAAATGCGGATAGTAAGGGAGATGAGAGAACATGACAGAAGGACTGGAAGGACAGGTCGATTTCTGCGACCTCGGTATATGGTCTGGGAGAATGTCCCGGGCGCACTCACCAGCCCCGGAAAAGAACACCGTGGAGAAGACTTCGCGGTTGTCATCGAAGAAATCATCAAAGTCGCAGAACCCGGAGCCGCTGTGTCTGTGCGTGTCCCGGATGGCGGATGGACAAAATCCGGGTGCTATTACGCTGAAGATGGCTCCTGGAGCATTGCTTGGCGAGTACACGACGCGCAGTTTTGGGGAGCGACCCAGTATGTTGATGGACGAGTGCTCGTTCCCGGCACTCCCCAGCGGCGTCGCCGTATCGCGCTTGTCGCAGATTTTGGAGGACTCTCCGCCCCCGAAATACTCTTTGAGCGCAAAGGCTTGTCGTGGGATTCTGGCGAGAGCGGAGAAACGCGGGAAGGAGCTACCGGAGGCATTGGAGCAGGCGCTGAAAGTGCAGTCCGGTCTTGCGCAATAAGCTTTGAAGAAAGAGCGGGGAAGCCGGGAGGCGGCAAAGGAATCCTTGTCGAAGAGGAAAAGTGCAGCGCACTACGATCCTCCTACATGCACAAGGTCTACGATGCCAGAGGCAACGGAGATGGGAACACGGTCTGCACTATCACCGGCGATCATAACAACCGAGTAACTGACTACACGGCCATTGTTTGCTCGGAGGTTCCCGCCGTCTGCGTTGGAAACGGCCAGCTCAATCAGATCTCCATGCAGGAAACGGCGAACACGCTTGATACTATGCACGATGCGCAAGCCATCCTTGTTCCGATACAGCCTCAGAGTATGGTTCGCCGCCTCACCCCAACTGAGTGCGGCAGGCTGCAGGGGCTTCCAGACGGATGGACGGACATCGGCACTTGGTATGACGAAACTGGTAAAAAGCGTCAAGACTCTGACTCAGCAAAATATCAAGCCTACGGCAACTCCATGTGCAAGCCATTCTGGTTTTGGCTCATACGTAGGATCAGCGCGATGTATGAGCGTCCGGCAACACTCGGTAGCCTGTTTGATGGGCTGGGCGTCGCACCGCTGTGCTGGGAGCAGTGCAACGGAGTTGGCACGGCGTTGTGGGCCAGTGAGATTGACCAATTCTGCGTGAACGTGACGAAGAAACATTTCTCGGAGGGGCAGATATGAAAAAGGCGCGAAAGTATTATCGTCGGTGTGGTGTATGTGGCGAACGCCATGAACAATCGGAAATGATACGAGATTATTGTTCTCCGAATGGCTGGCTCTGTCTGTCGTGCCACATGGACAAGCACATCGAGCACTACATGGAGGAAACGTGATCTGGATAATAACAGCCCTCCCGAGGCTGGTTATTCGGGCGTTCAAAGTATCCCACAAACATAAATACGTTTATTTCGGCACATTTGACGGCGGACTTGCTGGGAGCGTTGGCGTGTGGAAATGCTTATGGTGTGGCGAGAAGGAGATTTGGTTTTAAGAATGAAAGTCGGTCTTATTGACGTTGATAGCCACAACTTTCCGAACTTGGCTCTCATGCGCATTAGCGCGTATCACAAATCGCTTGGGGATGATGTTGATTGGTGGTGGGGGATGGAACATTACGACGTTGTTTATATGAGCAAGGTTTTCTCTGAAGCATACTCTCCCGATATTCCCGCGCCGCTTAATACTGACAAAGTTATTAAGGGTGGCACTGGTTACTGCATAACCACGGACACAAATGGCATAGAACATTTTGATAAAAGCAAAAACGATCTTTTGCCTACAGAAATAGAAAAGATGTTCCCTGATTACTCGATTTATCCCAAGTATGACTTCGCCGTAGCAATGACAAGCAGAGGATGTCCACGCGGATGCGGCTTTTGCCATGTAGCTCCCAAAGAGGGACGATGTTCCGTGAAGGTTGCAGATGTTTCAGACTTTTGGTGCGGACAGAAAGAAATCCAAGTCCTCGATCCAAACATCACAGCCTGCAAGGATAAACACGATCTTTTCATGCAGTATGCAGACACAGGTGCGGCGGTCGATTTTAACCAGGGACTCGACATTCGGCTTCTGACCGAAGAAGACCTCAATGATTTATCCAAAATCAATCTGAAAAATATTCATTTCGCGTGGGATAACCCCAAGGATGATCTCGGTAGTAGGTTTGAGTGGTACGCATCCCACACAACCCATAAGCCCAAAGGTAGCTGTGGGACAGTTTATATCCTCACAAATTATGAGAAGTGTTCTGTCGAAGAACACGTGACGAAAGCTCTATATCGCATCAATATTCTTCGAGAACTGAAATATGATCCATACTTGATGCTCTATAACAAGCCCGCAGCTCCCAAAGTGCTACGAGATATGCAGCGCTGGTGTAATGACAAACGGCTTTTCAAGGCCGTCAAGAGCTTTGACTTATACAAAAGAAAGGTTGAGCTACAAGGGCAGACTGCATTATGGGAGGAACTATGACAACTGAGCACGAAGAAGTATTAAAGCGGCTCACTGATGCCAAGATGCAAAAGATCAACCGCAAAAAGGCGGAGCTGACCGCCGAACTCAAATTCCAAGACGAGATCTTGACCGCCTACTGGGACGGCGTATATGACGCCATAAAGGAGATAGAGAAAAATGAAGCCACCGATTTATGAGCCTACGGGCAAAGCGAAGGAATACGGCGACCTTGCGCTGGCGGTAAATAGATGGGATTCGTAATTTATATCCACACATTCCCAAACGGAAAGAAATATGTGGGCATTTCAAAAGACATAAAGCGTAGGTTCAGAAATGGCAAAGGGTATCATAACCAGCCCATTGTGAGGAACGCTATTGAAAAGTACGGATGGGAAAATATCAGAACGGATATTATCTTTGAAAACCTAACAGAGACCGAAGCTAAAAGAATAGAGATTGTACTTATTGCGTTGCTTAGAACAACCGAACGAGAATTTGGATATAACCAGACTCTCGGAGGCGAGGGAGCTTATGGCCGAAGAGTTTCTGATGCAAACAGAATAGCAACCGGAAATCGAATGTCTCAGATTCATAAGGGGACGCATCTATCAGAAGAGCATAAGGCTAAAATCTCCGCCTCGCTCAAAGGTAAGCCAAAGAATTATAGCGAAGCGGGACGCCAAAGAATCATAGAGTCAAACATGACAAGAGGCGTCTCAGAAGAGACTCGCAAAAAAATGAGCGAAAATACTAAGCGAGCCATGGCGGAAAAGAATATGAGTGCATATCTATCTGAAAAGTGGCAATCGGAGAAAGAAACACGAAAAGCAAAACTGAGAGTTACTATGTATTCTCGCTATGGAACTATTCCTCAAAAGTATGATTTGAGAAAAGACATTATTACTTTAGGAAAAGACCCCAACGATTTCCCGGAATTATTTGGGCTTGGAAAAAAGGAGATGGAGAAATGACCCAAGCAGATTTCATGGCGTGGGCGAAGTGGACGGTCAAGCACTACGCCATATCGCACACAGACCCGACAGACGGCGTTCAGCTTACCGATGACGATGTGTTCATCGTTTGGTACTGTAAGGCGCTCCAGAACCACAAGGCGCTTTTGAGTACGACGCTGTATGACGGGATGTACTACGAGTTCACCTACAACGGTGATAAGGACGAGGCGTACCTGGACGCCTACAAAAAGTGGGAGAATATCAAATATGACAGAGCAAGAGATTGAAATCCAAAAACTCCGCCAACAGAACGCGGAGCTGAAGAAGACGCTGAAGGCTGCGCTCAAGGATCTGGACTATGTGCTTTGCCAGTTTGAGATGTGCCAGATCTGCGCCTACGCCGATGCTGACTGCGATCCCGACCACGGCGATTGCGTACCAAAGTGGAGGGGCTTGGTTTAATGGGGCAGAAGAAGACAAATCCGAATAAAATCCCGCGCACCGCTGCCGATGTCCTCAAAGCCTACGACAACGGCGTGGAGACAGGAGCAAAGATGATGCTCGATGTAATGGTCTACACCCTTGGCTGTGACATGGATATGAGCGACGAGTGGCTGGACAAATTTCACGAGCGGTTCATGAAGAACATGGACTGCCACATCAACGGCGAACTGACTGCGAGGGATATGCGGCAGACGGCCTACTTTGAAAAAGGATGGGAGGTAGAACTCAAATGACCACCAACAATGATTTCACCACGACAAACGTGAACGGGACTATCGGAACCGGCACTGCCTGCAACTACACGAATACCTGTGGCTACAAGCTGCCGTGCGGACTTTGCCGCCTGCTGATGAGCCAGTGCCCCAAGGAATACTCGTACCCCAACATCACATGCACAGCAAGTGACCGAACCATTACCAATCCGTGCGATGGGGGAACCACTATCGCAGAAATGGCCGAGAAACTTGGGAACATCGGACGTTCCGTTGGCAATGAGGTGCAGCCATGACCGATGGATGGACTTTGACGGCGGAGCATCTTCCAGACGCATTTGAGAGCGTCCAGGCTTTCATTCCCACGCAATACCCGTTTCCACGGGTGAGGGAGGGCTACATCGTCGATGACGAGAACGGCGAGCCGCTGTTCTGGTTCATTCCCGGCCTGCGGGAGAAATATCCTGTCTATGACTTCATCGTGGCGTGGAAGCCATTCAGCAATCCGCCGGAGTGGAAGCTATGAGAGATAAAGATAGAATCCGTCCCATCTGCGAACGCCTTGCAACGGCGTGGGAGCGATTTCCAGATATGCGCCTGGGGCAGCTCATCTGCAACGCATACAACGGAGTTGCAAAAGACCCTTTCTACATCGAGGACGAAAAGCTTATTGAGATGATAGAGGAGTTCACGAGGGTAACTCCGTATCATCCGCCGAAGGAGAGATGACTATTGGAAGAAGCCAATAACGGACGCATCCATATCTACAACGCCTTTGCTGTCACACCGAGCCGTTGGAGCAGGCGGATAACCTTCTTCTATATTGACACGCCCGACCACAAGGCCGACAACCTCATTGAAAAGCGTGGCATCCGTGTCAAGTATTTGCACGATGAGGTGAGAGATGGCGATCCCTACTATGTCTGTGCGTGTCGAATCCCCAAGAAGCAGTTGGAAGATTTCCTTGAAGCAATGTACGAACTGCAAAAGCTTATGCTCATCTGCGGTCACAACGATTACGAGGAGTTCTGTAATGAAGCCCGTAACATTTTTCTGGAGGGCGAAGAAGATGAATGATCGGGAACTCAAGGCTGCGGCTGTCGGCATCATAACCTACTGCTACATCATGCAAACCGGCGAACCGCCTACCCTGGATGTCGAGAACCAAATAGTTGAAGCGGCTGCCATTCTTGAAAACTCTGTTTTTGACAAGGCGTTGGAGATATGCTCAATGGCAGACTTGGACTCCGTAGAACTCTTTGAGGAGGACGAGGATTGACAGGAGAAGAATATGCTCGAATGAAACGCCGCGAACAATGGCGGGAATACTACAGAAGGAACCGAGAAAAGCGCTTGGCCTATAGCCGAGAATACGCAGAGAAAAACCGAGAGAAGATCCGGGCATACCATACAGCGTATATGCGGGAATACCGAGCGAAAAACTACGTGAAAAAAGCTCCCCCTGACGAGGAAGCTTGATATTATCCCAAGACCTCATGATCGCATGGGGTCTTGTTTTTTGCCATAAAATTTGCCATAAACCCCATCATTTTCAGGGGTCTTTCGTCATTATTCCGATTGAGCAAAATCTTTTGACATAAATTTGCCATAAACAAAATAGACAGTTTTGGACACTTTTATACAGCAAGATGCCGTTTTACTTGACAAACGCCAGATATTTATATTTTGGTTAATAGTATTGAAATGTTCTGAAAAACAAGAAAACCGCCACAAATCCGAAGATTTGAAGCGGTTTATACTCGTGGAGCTGGATGGGGGACTCGAACCCCCGACCTCATGATTACGAAGCATGAGACTCCAGCCATATACCCGTTGATATTACTACGTTTTTTACCGGTCTTTACTTTTTTGCCATACCATTTTCCAGAGCTGATTTTTTGTCTAATATGCCGACAGCCCTGATCGCGTCTGTTTTTCCGGTGTCTACATAGATGTTTGCGGTGGTAGAAATGTCCGCGTGGCCCATGAGGTATTTGGTTACTTCAATCGGCACATCACCTCTCTGCATATCCGTTCCAAAGGTGTGGCGCAAGCAGTATGTAACGAGATCCGGTGAAAGCCTGTGCCCGTTCCTCGGCTTTGTCGGGTCTGCTGGGTCGGGATATAACGGTGTACCGTCAGCTTTTATGTCGGACGGATCATAGATATGCCCACGCCCGTCATGCTCCGCGCCCATTTTAATATCCCACTGGCGGTAAAAAGACTTCCAGTAAACCCTTAATGCCTGCCTTGTCAGCATACTCTTTCCGTCCTTTTTTGTAAAGAGGAAAGCGTCTGCATCTTTTACTTCAATATGCGTTTCAATATCGGATATGATCTCTTTATCTTCCGTATCGTTTATAAGACTGAAGCGTATTCCGCTGGCGGTCTTAGGTGAGCTGATCTCCTTGGAGCCGGTCTCCACGGCCTGCGTGATATGCACCAGCTTCTGAGCAATGTCTATGTTACCGACCTTTACGGCAGCAAGCTCGTTGGGCCGGATGCCGGTGGCCATCAGGAAGCGGAATAAAAGGCCGTGAGGATTCTCCTGCGCCGCGCTGAGAAACGATTCGCGCTCCTCCTGGGTAAGCGACCGCCGAGACCCCTTCCGCGCCGCAGGAAGCGTCAGAGAGGCCGAAGGGTCGAATGGAATGATCCTGCCATTGAACGCCTGCCGGAATATCGCCTTGATCGTGATGCTCAGTTTGGAGACGTGGGAGAAGGATTTGTCTTTGTTGTCGTTCAAGAGCTTCTGCAAATGAGGCGGCGTCACTTCACGAAGCCGTAGGTTTCCGATCTCCGGCACGATGTAGTTTCGGGTAAGCTGCTCGTACTCTCTGTAGGTGGCTTCATTCATAGTGCCGCGCAGCTTCGGCTCCCCGGCTTTCCGGACACGGGCTTTTGTGTACGTGGTAAGCCATGTGTTTGCCCACGCTTTTACAAGCATATCCTGATTTATCCCGGTCTCTCCACGTTTTGCAGCGTCAATCTTCGCGGCCAGCTTGCGGCGAGCTTCGGCTTTCGTCTTGCCCTTCCCCTCGTACTGCTTCCCGTTATAGGTTTCTGTCTCCCGGACATACTGATATTTCTTTTTGGAATTGTCATTTGACAAAACGTTTCCCTCATATCACATCCGTCCTACGGGGCGGCTTTTTATTTTATGTCTTCAATCTCTCTGATGGGCTTGGCATTCCAAAAGTCATCGTTCTCGATGTGCTTCCGCTCATGGTCAAAAACCTTTTTTGCCTTTTCTAAATTCGACAACAACCGCGCATCAAGGTAGATAGAATATCCATCGTCATCTTGGTTAGGCATTACAGCCCCACCGTCTGTCCCGTTGTCCTTCGGAAACGAAATCCAAAAAACATGATAGTCCGCTCCGGGAATGTACCTCAATCCTTATTACCCCCTCTGATCTCCGCAAGGAATGCGGCTACTTTCTCAACCTGGGCTTCGCTCATGCCAGACGTTGCGGCAAGGAGCATTCTTCTACCAGGCTGGTCACGGAGAGCTTCCAGCGCAGCGGCAAGCCCCGTTTCTTTCTGCTTAACTGGTTCTTCTTCTTTAATTGTTGGCGAAACGTCTTCGCCCATCAATTCATCAACGCTTACTCCGAAAAAATCTGCAACACGCAAAACAGTCTGCCTACGAGGTTCCGCTCCTTTCGCCCAACGGGATACGCTTGACTTGTCAACGCCTACCTTTTTTGCTGTTGCGGACGGAGAAACTCCATTAAGAGAACACAGCCTAACATAGTTATCGTAAAAACTCACAAAATCACCCCCATAAAATTATGCACTTCTCCAAAGTTCTGTTCTGACGCTCTGTAGGGGTTGACTTTATACGCACTCCGTAGTAATATATGCGTGTGAGTTGAGTTCGGATGCTAACAAAAAACCAAGCCCCGGCAGATGCTACCCGTGCGTTGTGTTACTGAATATGTCTGGCGACATCATAATAACACACATAGGTCACATTTGCAACCCCTAAATATAGGGGAATACGCAACTCGCACCGCAATATTACGAAAGGAGTGAGGATATGCCGCCGGAAGAGATGAAAAAGGCGGTCAAACATCGGCTGATCGACATGGGCATGACGCAGAGACAGCTTTGTGAAGAGATCACGGCACAGACTGGACGCTACTGCGACAACGCCACCATCAAGCGGGTGCTGGATGGAAAGACCAAGCGGTCGCCGATAATCGAAGCCATCAGGGAGATCCTTGATCTGCCCGAAGAATAACAAACCCAATGTCCGTTAAGACGGACTGCGAGAAAAAACCATGCAACGTCATGGAAAAAGAAGAAAGGAATTGCACAAATGAAATATCTCTATGTAACGCTGAACGGCACGTCTCCCCTTATCGAGAACTCTCCCAAGTGCGTCAACCCGCTTCACCCCATCGCCAAGAAGAAGAGCGAGTTGACTTCCAAGCGCAAGAAGACAGAAGAGGATCTGGAAAAAATCTCCGACCTCGAATGGGAGGCTGGTGTTTACTGGGATGACAACATCGGCCTGGTCATCCCCAACGAGTGCATCGCGGCTACCATCCTCAATGGCGCGAAGATGAACAAGAATGGCTCTGCTATTCAGAAGTATGTCCAGGTGGTGGATAGCCTCGCGCCGCTCGACATCGGCGAGGTTCAGGACTACGAGAAGATGAAGGTTGATCCCCGCTTCCGCGATGTCCGCACCGTATGTGTTATGCGGTCGAGGGTTATTCGCACCCGGCCTCGCTTCAACACATGGCGCACAAGCTTCAAGCTGATGTATGACGAGTCGAAGATTGATGTTGGCGACATCGCCCTCGCCATCGAGAACGCAGGCAACTATGTCGGCCTGTGTGAGATGCGGAAAATGGGCTACGGTCGATTTGCTGCGTCCGTCTCCGAAGTCGAAGCCTGAATAAATTTGAGGGGAGCCGTATGCTCCGGCTCCCCATAAGGAATACACGGCAAGGTCACGCATGGTACGTTGAGTTGAAGTCAGGTGTTGTCAGGCAAGGTATGGTGCGGCTTCCAAGGTTTGATGTGGTAGGGCATGGTAGTGTTCGCTTCGGATTATGCGGTGGATTGATGTGGGGTTTGGTGAGGTTTGGTGAGGTTTGGTTCGGCGTCTACGGCTTGGTTAGGAGCGGTTAGGCAAGGCTTGTTATGGTCTGATGCGGAATATGCGTTTTGGTATGTCGGGGTTGGGTGCGGTTTGGTTCGGCGTCTACGGCTTTTAAGGCACGGCAAGGCGAGGTCTGGTATGGTCAGGTGCAGATTCTATGGTGCGGATAAATCTCAAACAGGAGGTAAAAGATGAACAGAAAGGATAAGGTTGGTAAGATCGTGGACGCTTTCGCCAACCTGAATTATGGGGAATCAATGACCCACGGACAAATCGCCGAGCTTGTTGGCGTAAAGAAGACAGACAGCGAGTACCGCTATCTGATCCACCAGTCACAGAAGCAGTTGATTGACCACGGCAAGATGGTCGAAAGCATTCGTGGCGTCGGATATCGTGTCATAAATCCCGATGACTATACCGCGACCGCGACACAGTGCGTGACTACCGGAGTGCGAAAAATCAACAGGGGTGCTCAGATTCTTGCCCATGCGCCGGTTGCTGATATGACCCCGGATGGTCTTCAGGCGTACAACCACGTTCGAGACCGCATGGTGATTCTCCAAGCAGCCGTCACTGGTGCAAAGGTTGAAATCAATATGCTCTCAAAGAAACGCGAACATCCGCTTTCCGTAACTTCCGGGCGGTGAGCCATGTTCTTTGAGATACCGATAGTGGCTTGTCCCCCGTGCCATAAGCGGGGGGAAGAGGATTGCCCGGATCGGCGTGTCGGATGCCAGGGTACGTGCAAAAAGTACATGGCATACAGGAAAGTCATTGATGCCGCCCGCGAGGAGCGGAGAAAAAACAGTATCGGAGCTTCGGTCGCCGCTGACTCGATATACCGCAGGCGATATTCCTTGAAATACACAGAGGCGGGGCGAAACGCTTTGTCGCAGAGGTAGAAAGATGCCGAGAGTTTCACTGAATACAGATTCAGCATTACGCGAGCGTAAGCGAATCCTCTATGAGCGGTACGGCGGATTTATGACCACGGCCAACATCATGAAAGAGCTGGGAGTAAGCCGAACGACTGCGATGAAATTCACGAGCGGACTTACTGCGTATCTATTCAGAGGCCGTCGGCTGTTCGATGTCCGGGACGTTGCCGCGAAGATAGAGGCCGGTAGAATCCCTCCGGAGGTGTTGCCAAATGAGTGATGCGCAGTTTGTAAATGAGATCCTTCACGCTACGCCGCCATGGAGGAGCATTTACGCATCCTCCCATGGTGATGCGAGACGAATCAGAAGGGCCAGCACGGAGACCCAAATGGACATCGACGAGTGCCTGTCCTGCGCCAAGCCTCGCTGCACCAACTGCAAGCGTCAGCCAAAGAACCGCTGCGGATATGCGAGGGCCGTTTGATGTCCACTGTATACGAGGAACACAGCACCCGTGAAGACTGGCTGAATGCCAGATCCGGTCATATCGGAGCGTCTGAGGCAGGAGCGATCCTCGGCTACGGATTCATGTCCAAGATGGACTTGTGGAAGCTGAAAACCGGGAGAGCCAAGCCGAAAGACCTGTCAGATAATGCCGCTGTATCCTATGGGAACAGGGCGGAAGATGCCCTGCGCCAGCTCTTTATGGCGAAACACCAGGAGCTTACGCTGGAGTATCGCCCATACGATTTCGTTTATCAGGAGGAGCGTCCGTGGCTGAGAGCCACACTGGACGGAGAACTGACTGACCAGGACGACGATAAGGGCGGATTGGAAATCAAGACCGCAACACTCATGTCCAGGGCCGACTGGGCCAAGTGGAACGGAAGGATTCCGGACGGGTATCTATGCCAGCTATCACACCAATTTCTCGCATCTGGCTTCAAGTATTTTTACCTGTTTGCCGAACTGATCGGTGCCAGCGGAGATTCCACGCTACGGGAGTATTTGTTTCTCCGTGATGATATGGCTGATAACATGGACTACCTGCTACAAGAAGAAATCAAATTCTGGCGCTATGTGGAGACAGACACGGTTCCTCCCATGCCGCTGAGAATATAGGAAGGAAACCAAATGTACGAAGATGAAGAATTGTACGCGCCGGATATCGAGTATTCGCATATCGACCCAGGCGTTCTGTACCCGGATGGATGCGATTTCAACAAAGCTGCCATCGTATGCCCGCCAAAGAAGCGGCATGAAGGACAGTGCGATAAGTGCGGATGGAATCCTCGTGTCGCAAGACGCAGATCATATTTGATTCGGAAGGAGATGGACGAGCAGAATCATGCCGCAGATTGAATTTCAGGTGACTACCGATCTCGCAACGGTAGCCAACACACAGATCGAGACCAACTTTGAGGCGGTCAAGGAATGGCTTACGGAAGAGCTGGCTCCTTACGCCACCATGGTAGTAACCCCCGATGCCATTGCCGATGCCAAGAAAACAAGGGCGAGTCTCAATAAAGTCGCTGACGGCATCGACAGCCAGCGTAAGGCAATCAAGAAAATCTGGATGAAGCCTTACGAGGAGTACGAGGCCAAGTGCAAGGAACTGACTGGCATTGTCAGCGACGCCAAGTCAAACATCGACGGCCAGATAAAGGCTATGGAGAACGAGGTTAAGGAGGAGAAGAAACAGCGGCTCCGGGATCTGTTCGATTCAAACTCCGCAGATATTTCCAGCTTCATTTCCTTTGAGGACGTGTTCGACCCAAAGTGGCTGAACGCCACCTTCAACGAGATTGACGCCGCCAACAGCATCGTGAGCCAGATCGAGGATGTGCGCGAAGGACTCGACGCTATCCGGGGAATGAACAGTCCCTATGAGGCAGCTATGCTTTCTGAGTATGGAAAGAGCCACAATCTCTCCAAGTCGATTGCAGAGGGCAAACGACTGGAAGCCATTCAGAAAGCCGAGGAAGAGCGCAAGGCGAGGGAAGCGGAAGAGGCATTCGATGAAGAGCCTGAAACGGATGCGCCGGAAGCCCCTGCGCAGGAGAACCCCCACATTACTGCCACATTCATTCGCCCGGTTGTTGCGGAAGAACCGCCCAAGCCGAAGCTGTACACCCTTCGCTTTGAGGTCACTGGCACTGCCGAAGCGTTTGGTGCTCTCAAGCGGTGCATGGTAGCAAACAATCTTGAGTATAAAAAACTATAAGGATTGACATTCTCGTTATAATCCCAATGACCAAGGGAAAGGAGAATGATTATGCCAAAGCGAGACAATTTAGTTGGGCAAAAATTTGGACGGCTTACCGTTCTTTCTGCGGCAGGAACGATTGGTACGAGTTCTATGCGGTGGAATTGCCAATGTGACTGCGGAAATAAAACTGTCGTATATGGTCACTATTTGAAATCAGGCCATACTCGCAGTTGCGGTTGCCTTGCCAATGAATCTATCGCAAAGCGTAGCACTACGCATGGACAGTATGAATCACGCCTATACAGTATTTGGCACGGAATGAAAGCCCGGTGCTACCGCAAAACTTCCACCGAATACCGAAGATATGGTAATCGTGGCATTGAAGTCTGTGATGAATGGCGTAAGGACTTCCAATCGTTTTACAACTGGGCTATGTCCAATGGGTATTCCGATAACCTCTCCATTGATCGCATTGACAACGATGGAAACTACTGTCCAGAAAACTGTCGATGGGTAGATATGTCTATGCAGAGCAATAATAAATCCAACAACCGCATCGTCACAGCGAACGGGGAGTCACACACCGTTTCCGAATGGTCGAAGATCCTCGGCATAAACGATTCAACGCTCTGCGCAAGGCTCGACCGTGGTTGGTCGGATGAAAAAACAATCAATACACCACTAAAAATTTATAGGAGGCACGTCAATGAAAGCAGGGTCAACAACTAATAGGCAGACGGTTGCGAGACAGTCCACAAAGCAGAGCCTGGTTGCTACTCAGGCCAATGACCACAAGATTACATACTCCGACATGGCGGGGAACAAGGTGGACTTGTCCATCTCGTCCATCAAGCAGTACATATGCCCGTCCGCCAATATCTCTGACAGCGAGGCGTATATGTTCCTCACCCTCTGCCAGTTCAATGGGCTGAACCCCTTCCTGCGGGATGCCTACTGCATCAAGTATGGCTCTGATCCCGCAGCCATGATCGTCAGCAAGTCTGCACTCATGAAGAGAGCGCAGAAGAACCCCAAGTACAAGGGTATCAAGAGTGGCGTCATCGTCCTGAACCAGAACCACGATGTCATTGAGCGCAACGGAGAGTTCTATCTCCCTGATGAGGAACTTGTTGCGGCGTGGGCAAAGGTATTTGTTGACGGCTATGTGGAGCCTGTCTATACCAGCGTCAACCTGCGTGAGTACATCAAGACCAAGGATGGTAAGCCTACTGGCAAATGGCGGGATAGCCCCGCAACCATGCTGGTTAAAGTCGCAGAAGCTCATGCGCTCCGCGAGGCATTCCCGGCAGACCTCGGCGGCCTTTACAACGCCGAAGAGATGGGATACGAGGAAGTCGAAGCTACCGCAGCTCCCATCATCCCCAACAATGCCGATGTGCAGGATGTCGCCTATACCGACCTCACCACTGGCGAAGTGGTAGAGCCGGACGATGTGACCGACAGCTTCTTTGACCAGGAGGAGTGACATGACGCCCATCCTCAAGAAAGGCTCAATCATCCTTTGGGGCAATGTCACCCGCGATGCCGAACTCAGGGAAACCAAGTCCGGCAGACCATACGCCACGTTTGGGATGCGGTATGACCGCCACCACAACGAGGACGGCCAAATGGTCAATGAGTACATGAACGTCGTTGTGTGGGGTGACGATGCCAAGTTCATCGGTGACGGTGATATTGGTCTTGCCAAGGGGGACACGGTGGTTGTCTTCGGTCAGTTGGTCGAAGACACCTACCGCAAAGAGGGTGAAGATCCCGACATCCAAAAGTGGAAAGTCAACGCCGAGGTCGTACTCGACATGACCTCCATCTTCCAGGTGGCTGGAATGGTGGTCGGTGGCGAAGCCCCCCAGGATGAAGAAGACCCAACGCCACCCAAGGCGGCAAAGCCTAAGTTCACGGAAACCACGGAGAAGACTCCGTTTCAGGAAGAGATCGAAGATTCTGATGGGGAGTTGCCGTTCTGATGGATAGAAAGCTTTGCCCGCTCCATGACGTGAGCATTCCCTATTGTGATAGGGAACTGTGCGCATGGTTTGATGCGGAGTCGCAGGAATGCGCCATAGCGGCAATCCCGGAAGCTATGGATGTACTCGTCAGGTTTTGCCTGACACCAGGCTATCCACCGCTGCCCGAAGAGGACAGCATTTGAGATAGGCACAGTGGGGGGCATTGTCAAAGACCTTGCGCCCCCACGGGTTGCCGCACCTTGAAAATCTAATACCGAGGTCTTATAGATGCCAAACAGGATTATCAAAGAGAGTGCGTTCTTAAGTGAGAAAGTAGCGTCACTCTCAGACTTTGAGTTCCGGCTTTGGGTAGGACTGATTACGCAAGCGGACGATGCGGGCCGAGGAGATGCCCGCCCCGCAATCATCAAAGGCAGAATATTTGCCCTCCGAGATAGGACTACGCAGAAAGACATTGATGTTGCGCTCCGAAATTTGGCGGCTGTGGGCTGCGTTTCCCTCTACACAGTAGGCGGGAAGCCCTACTTCCAGTTCCCAAACTGGGCAAAACACCAGAGAGTCAGAGACGCAAAGCCCAAATATCCCGGTCTTGAAGATGCGGACAGCCGCTACGAAGAGGAACATTATAATGACGCTTCGCCGCAACTCGCCGCGAACTGCGGCGAAGAGCCGCTTACGCGCACGCGGCTGCGAATCCAATCCAATCCAATCCAATCCGAATCCAATCCCGATAGCACAGAGCCGCTGGACGCGCCTCCTGTGCTGACGCTCCTCCTCCTTGATGGGACGGAGTATGGGGTTACGGAGAAGGACGTAGCCGAATGGCAGGACACGTTTCCCAATGTGGATGTTCTCCAACAGTTAAAGGCCATG
>Ga0310690_10004984_pt1 | contig 18364 bp, 19 predicted proteins | sample AusTroGonzalo_MG_2_FD_207661 | JGI IMG/M metagenome (GOLD analysis project Ga0310690, IMG submission 207661) | Bovine rumen microbial communities from tropical cattle in Woodstock, Queensland, Australia - Gonzalo_04 (v2) (version 2) | ecosystem: Host-associated > Mammals > Digestive system >...
TGCTGCGCCAAACGGCGCTGATTGTACTGTTGGCGCAGATTGGCAGTTTCGTGCCCGCAGAGAGCGCGAGAATAGGCTTGGTGGATAAAATATTCACGAGGGTAGGGGCGTCGGACAATATTTCACTGGGCGAATCGACCTTCATGGTGGAGATGACGGAGGCCTCGAACATCCTGAATAACGTCTCTGACCGTTCATTGGTACTCTTTGACGAACTGGGACGTGGCACCTCGACGTACGACGGCATCAGCATAGCCTGGGCCATCGTGGAATACCTGCACGAGAACAGCCGAGGCAAGGCCCGTACGCTCTTTGCCACTCACTACCATGAGCTGAACGAGATGGAGAAGAACTTCAAGCGCATCAAGAACTACAACGTCAGCGTGAAGGAGATGGACGGCAAGGTCATCTTCCTTAGGAAACTGGAGCGGGGTGGGAGTGAGCACTCGTTTGGTATCCATGTGGCCGAGATAGCCGGCATGCCGAAGAGCATCGTGAAGCGTGCAAACGTCATTTTGAAGCAGTTGGAGGCCGAGAATGCGCAGGTAGGCAAGGCAGGCAAGCCCACGGCGGAGATTGCCCAGAGCCGCGAGGGTATGCAACTGTCGTTCTTCCAGCTGGATGACCCTGTACTGGGTCAGATACGCGATGAGATACTGGGGCTTGATGTCAATAACCTGACGCCTATCGAAGCCCTCAATAAGCTCAACGACATTAAGAAAATCGTGTCAGGAAAATAAAAAAACGAGGCATCCAGACGGGTGCCTCGCTTTTTTATTTAAACGTGTTGATTAATTCTGAGGTTTGGGACCATACTGGTTATCACCCTCGCTGTCCAGAACGAAGAAATAAAGCAGTATCAGACCACCACAGCAAATCAGGTAAAGCAGCTGCCACCAACCGCTCTTGCCAATGTCATGAAGACGGCGGGCACCTACACCCAGTGTCGGCAACAAGAGTGCAATGGTGGGGATGTAAGACAAAAGCTGCAAAGCAGAGAATTGGTAATGACCATCCATACCAGCCATGATTGATGCACCAGTAATCATACTGATGATGAAAGCCCAAGCATAACTGATAATCACGTTGCCAAGAAAGAACCACCAGAATTCTGAACGTGAAGCACGACCTTCGAAGTCACAGTACTTCTTAACAATACAAGTTTGAATAGCTTCTAAAAACTGCATAATGATAAGTATTTTAATTGTTTGACAATTTATTATGGTCTGTGTATTAATTCCCCGCAAAGGTAAACAAATAATCTGAAAAACCAAACTTTTATTTTGTTTTTCGCAGATAAATGCGTAATTTTGCCGCCAAATTATAACGTTATAATAGAAAAATGGCATTAAAATGTGGTATTGTAGGATTACCCAACGTGGGTAAATCTACCTTGTTCAACTGCCTGTCGAGTGCAAAGGCACAGGCAGCCAATTTCCCTTTCTGTACGATTGAACCTAACGTGGGTGTCATCACCGTTCCCGACGAGCGCCTGACAAAGCTTGCCGAGCTCGTTCACCCAGGACGCATTGTACCTGCTACCTGCGAAATCGTTGATATTGCTGGTCTTGTGAAAGGTGCTTCTAAAGGTGAGGGACTGGGTAATAAGTTCCTCGGAAACATTCGTGAGACAGACGCCATTATCCATGTCCTGCGTTGTTTTGAGGACGAGAATATCACCCACGTGGATGGTACCATTGACCCCATCCGCGACAAAGAAATCATTGATACCGAGTTGCAGTTGAAGGACCTCGAAACCGTTGACAGTCGTCTGGCTAAGACAGAGAAAGCTGCTGCTGCCGGCAATAAGGATGCAAAGGTAGAAGTGACTGTACTGAAGGCTTATAAAGAGGTGCTCGAGCAGGGTAAGAACGCCCGTATCGTAGAGTTTGAAAGCAAGGAGGAACAGGACTGCGCACGCAACCTTTTCCTGTTGACTTCCAAGCCCGTGCTTTATATCTGCAACGTCAGCGAGGCGGAGGCCAAGAACGGCAACGACTTTACGAAGCGTGTTGAGGCATTGGCAAAAGAAGAAGGTGCAGAGGCGATGATTATTGCTGCAAAAACGGAAGAGGATATTGCTGAGCTTGAGTCATACGAAGACAAACAGCTGTTTTTGGAGGAATTGGGCTTGGAAGAGAGTGGTGTCAATCGTCTCATCAAGAAAGCCTACGCCCTACTGAACCTTGAGACCTTTATCGCCGCAGGTGAAATGGAGGTGAAGGCCTGGACATACAAGAAGGGCTGGAAGGCTCCGCAGTGTGCTGGTGTCATTCATACCGACTTTGAAAAGGGCTTTATCCGTGCCGAAGTCATCAAATACGACGACTACATCCAATATGGCTCCGAGGCTGCTGTCCGCGAGGCTGGTAAACTGGCCATCGAGGGTAAGGAATATGTTGTTCAGGATGGTGACATCATGCACTTCCGCTTTAATGTGTGATATCCTTCATACCTAATCCAATAAAAATGGAACATTTTTTATACATTGTTTGGAATCCGAACCACACGGCCTTGAGTTTAGGGGCGTTTGAGATTCGTTGGTATGCGTTGTGCTGGATGATAGGTCTGGCACTGGCCTACCTGCTAGTGAAAAGAATCTATAAGGAACAGAAGATCAAAGATGAACTCTTTGACCCCCTGTTTATCTACTGCTTTATTGGTATTCTGGCAGGTGCCCGCTTAGGACATTGCATCTTCTATGAGCCCCAGACCTATTTGACTAGTTTCAAGGGCTTCATTGAGATGTTGCTACCCATTCATTTTCTGGCCGATGGTGGCTGGAAATTCACGGGTTATGAAGGACTGGCCTCACACGGTGGTACCATTGGTATTATCCTTGCTCTTTGGCTCTATGTAAAGCACTACAAGATGCCCCTCTGGCAGGTGCTTGACATCATAGCAATAGCCGTACCTATCACGTCAACCTTCATCCGTTTGGGTAACCTCATGAACTCTGAGATTATCGGCAAGATAACGGATGTTCCCTGGGCATTTATCTTCGAGCGGGTGGATTCTATGCCTCGTCATCCAGGACAGCTCTATGAGGCTATCACATATGCCATTCTGTTCTTCATCGGTTGGTATTTCTATCGCAAGAAACCGCAGTTGTTAGGCACAGGCTTCTTCTTTGGCCTTTGTCTGACGTATATCTTCACCGCCCGTTTCTTCATAGAGTTCACCAAAGACATTCAGGTGGCTTTTGAGGCTGGTATGCCGCTCGATATGGGACAGTTACTCAGCATTCCGTTTGTCGCCATCGGTGCATACGGCATGATTCGTAGCTGGAAGAAAACAAGTGAGTAGTACTTGTCTAGTGCGCTTCTAACCAGTTTTCGCCCCAACCGCTATCGGCCACCAGGGGAACTTTCATTTGGAAGGCATTTTGCATCTCTTCGAGTACAATTTGTTCTACACGTTCCTTCTCGTCTGGATAGACGCTGAAGTTCAGTTCGTCGTGTACTTGAAGTATCATCTTCGAGCGGATGCCCTCGGCCTTGAACCTCTTAAATATATGTATCATCGCCACCTTGATGATGTCGGCTGCCGTACCCTGAATAGGGGCGTTGATGGCGTTGCGTTCAGCAAAACCACGCACGGTGCCGTTGGCTGAGCGGATGTCGGGCAGGTAACGGCGACGGCCGAGTAGGGTAGTGACGTAGCCTTTCTCGCGGGCATGCTCCTTGGCCTGCTCCATGTAGTCATGAACCAAGGGGAAGGTCTGGAAGAAACCGTCAATGAGCTGACGCGCCTCGTCGCGGGAGATTTCCAGCCGTTCTGCCAAACCGAACATTGTGATGCCGTAGATGATGCCGAAATTGGCGCGTTTCGATTTTGAACGCTCGTCGCGGCTGACCTCCGTAATGTCTTTCTTGTAGATGTTGGCAGCTGTGGCAGCATGCAGGTCCTTGCCTTCACGAAACACGTTGATCATGTTTTCGTCGCCAGAGAGATGGGCCATCACACGCAGCTCAATCTGACTATAGTCGGCCGAGAAGAACAGACAGCCGGGTTCGGGGATGAAGGCTTTGCGGATTTCCTTACCGTCCTCGCCGCGAACAGGAATGTTCTGCAGGTTCGGGTCGGAAGACGAGAGGCGTCCTGTGGCCGTAACCGTCTGATTGAAAGAGGTATGTATGTGTCCTGTACGTGGGTTGATCAGTTTCGGAAGGGCATCGACGTAGGTGCCCAGCAACTTCTTCAAGCCACGATGATCAAGGATGGCTGCCACAATCTCGTGCTTGCCACGCAGCGTCTGTAGCACTTCTTCGCTGGTTACAAACTGTCCGGTTTTCGTCTTCTTGGGCTTCTCCATGATTTTCATCTTGCCAAAAAGGATGTCGCCTACTTGTTTGGGGGAGGCGATGTTGAACGATTCTCCCGCCAACTCGTAGATCCGCTGTTCGAGTTCGAGCATGCGACGGGTGAAAATCTCTGAGGTTTCCTTCAGCGAAGCAGTATCCAGGCAGACACCGTTCATCTCCATCTCGGCCAGGACGGGCATCAGGGGCATCTCAATCTGGTAGAACAAGTCCTCACATTCGAACTTTTTCAACTCCGGTTCCAGCTTATTCTTTAACTGCAGGGTGATGTCGGCATCCTCGGCAGCATATTCATATACTTGCTGGGGGGTGAGGTCGCGCATGGAACGCTGGTTCTTTCCCTTTGGTCCGATAAGCTCATCGATATGGATGGTCTGGTAGTCGAGATAGATCTCTGCCATGTAGTCCATGTTGTGTCGCAGTTCGGGTTGAATGAGGTAATGGGCAATCATGGTGTCCCAAAGCTGACCCTTCAGTTCGATGCCATAGTTTCGGAGTACCTCCAAATCGTATTTCAGATTTTGTCCGACTTTCATGATGGATGCGTTCTCATACACCGGACGGAAAATTTCGACCACTCGCTGCGCTTCAATTCGGTCGGCGGGTACTGGGACATAAAATGCCTCGTGTTCCTTGACCGAAAAGCTCAAACCCACCAATTCGGCATCGATGGGAGAGGTGGAAGTGGTCTCCGTGTCTAAACAGAGAGTTTCATTTGTCATGAAAAAATCAACGATTTTTCGCATTCCTTCCTCATTGTCAATGAGTTGGTAATTATGATCAACCGTTTTAATGCTCGAAATTTTTGAATTTTCCGAAGCAACCTGTCCCTCGGTCGGAAATTCTGCAAACAAATCGAGTTGTGCATTTGCAGTTTTTTGAATCGTTTCAGGTTTTTTAAGAATCTTGCTGGCCAGGCTTTTGAACTCCAATTCTGTAAAGATGCGATTGAGTTCTGTTTCGTTGGGTTCCACCTTCTTCAGTTCTTCGAGGTTGAGTTCAATGGGAACATCAGTCTTGATGGTGGCGAGAAAATACGACATCTTGATATCTTCCGTATGCTCCTTCACTTTTTCCTGAAGTTTACCCTTGATTTCATCTGCATGTTCCAAAAGTTGGCTGACACTGCCGAACTCATTGATGAGTTTGATGGCAGTTTTCTCACCCACACCCGGGCAACCTGGAAAGTTATCGGCTGAGTCACCCATGAGTGCCAATAGGTCGATGACCTGAAGTGGGGTAGGGATTCCATATTTCTCCATCACTTCTTTAGGCCCCATTACCTCATAGCCACCACCGTGACGCGGACGATAGATGTTGACATGGTCTGATACCAGTTGTCCGTAGTCCTTATCGGGAGTGAGCATATAGGTCTTAATACCGATAGAATCTGCCTTTTTTGCCAGTGTGCCAATAACGTCATCAGCCTCATAGCCGTCTATCTGAAGAATAGGAATGTTATACGCTTTAAGGATGTCCTTAATGATGGGTATAGCCTTGCGGATGTCCTCTGGAGTCTCTTCACGCTGTGCCTTATAAGCTGGGAAAGCCTCGTTGCGGAATGTAGGGCCGTGAGGGTCAAAAGCCACCCCGATGTGGGTGGGCTGCTCTTTGGTAATCACCTCGTTCAAGGTGTTGACAAAGCCCATGATAGCCGATGTATTCAGGCCTTTCGAGTTGATACGCGGGTTCTTGATGAATGCGTAGTACGACCTGTATATGAGGGCGTAGGCATCAAGCAGAAATAGTTTATCCATAGATAATGTTGAATTTTGTGTGTAAAATTACAAAAAAAATTGGCAATATCCGATATAATTACGTAATTTTGCAAAAATTTTGGCACAATGGATAATTTGAAGTTAATACAACAACCGATTGAGGCCCATCTGAACAATTTTATTGACTTGTTCAATGGTGCCCTGACACACACAGACCAACTGCTCTCCCAAGTATTAACACATATCCGTCAGCGTGGCGGCAAGCGAATGCGTCCCATCCTTATCTTGCTGCTGGCAAAAAACTACGGCGAGGTGTCGCAAACAACCCTTCACTCGGCTATAGGATTGGAGTTGTTGCATACGGCCTCGCTTGTTCACGACGATGTGGTTGATGAGAGTGAGGAGCGTCGAGGACAGGCCTCGGTGAATGCTACCTATAATAACAAGGTGGCTGTGTTGGTAGGCGATTATCTGTTGTCAACAGCTTTGTTACACGTAGCTTATACGAGCAACGAGACGATTATCCAGAACCTCGCAGAGTTAGGGCGCACGTTAGCTCGTGGCGAGATCCTGCAGCTCTCCAATATTCAGAATACGGTTATCTGCGAGGACGTTTATTATGATGTCATCAAAATGAAGACTGCAGCCCTCTTTGAGTCGTGTGCTGGTATTGGCGCTATGTCTGCCGGTGCCTCACCCGAGGAGGTGGAGAAGGCTAAACATTTTGGCCAGAACCTGGGTATTATTTTCCAAATACGTGACGATATCTTTGATTACTACGAGTCAAAGGAGATAGGTAAACCGACCGGCAATGATATGGCTGAAGGTAAGTTGACGCTGCCCGTCATTTATGCCCTGAACAACAGTCATTTGGAGTCTATGCAGACGCTTGCCCGTAAGGTGAAGAATGGCACAGTAAATAGTGATGAAATCGCTGTTTTGGTGGAATTCGCCAAGGAAAATGGGGGTATTGAATATGCAGAACGTCGCATGAACGACTATCGTCAGCTTTGTATGGAGTATATCGAGGATAGTGTCAAAGAAAAGGCAATCAAGGAAGCCTTGATTGCCTATGTGGATTACGTGATTCAACGGAATCACTAAATGAATTAGAAGAACTTGATTTCCTCACCGAGGACTTCGCTGAGTAAAAGGTTTGCCAGACGGCTGGTTCCCATGCGGAACCACTGATTGGTAAGCCACTTCTCGCCTAACACTTCTTTGACGATAGTATACATGATAACGGCATCCATCACCGTATTCAGGCCGCCAGCAGGCTTGAAACCAATCTGAATACCAGTTTCATCATAATATTCCTTGATGGCCTGACACATAACGTAGGCTGCTTCAGGGGTGGCAGCTGGCTCCAGTTTACCGGTAGAGGTCTTGATATAGTCTGCGCCGGCATACATCGAGAGGATGGAAGCTTTCTTAATGTTGGAGGCGGTCTTCAGACAACCGGTTTCAAGGATTACCTTCATTTTCTTATCACCACATACCTGCTTCAATTCACTGATTTCATCGCATACGGTCTCATAGTCGCCACTGAGGAACTTACCTACTGACATAACAATGTCAATCTCTGTAGCACCGTCCTTTACAGCCAGCGCAGTCTCGGCAACCTTCACTTCAATCAGAGCCTGTGAAGAGGGGAATGAACCGCTGACGCAAGCTATCTCTACACCCTCAACTTCAAGCGTTTCGCTGACGGTCTTGGCGAAGCATGGATAGACACAGATAGTAGCTACGTGAGGAAGGTCAGGGTAGGTTTCGTCAAATTGATTTACGCGTTCGGTGAAGGCCATCACACTTTCGTCAGAGTCAGTAGTCTTCAGCGTGGTGAGTTCCACGCTCCCCATCAGGAATTTCTTGACCTCAGGAGTGTCATTCTCAGGCACTTTCTCGGCAATGATTTTCTTCACGGCGGCCTTAACCTCTTCGTCGTTTAGTTCGCAGTTGTACTTAGCTAGTGCTTCTTCGTACTTGCTCTTTGCGGCGGCATCGTGGTGATGCTCGTTTCCGCAATTACAATGTTTTGCCATAGTTTTTTATCTTTTTAGTTATTAATATAATAGTTTTTAAGCTAAAAGTTTTTCATTTTCTATGTGGCGTAGTGAGTCGCGGCGGGTCTTTTTCTCGATACTTTTCTGTAATTCTTCTGTCAAGTTGACCTCCGTCTGATTAGCCAGACAGAGCAGAACCCATAACACGTCAGCCATCTCTTCACCCATTGCTTCACGGCCGTTATCAGTTCCTCTTGGGTCGGTGTTTTTCCACGATTGCTCACCATAACGACGAGCTATAATACGTGCTAATTCACCAACTTCTTCCGTGAGTATGGTCATGTTCGTCAGTTCTGAAAAGTACCTGACTCCGTATTTCTTAATCCACTCATCAACTAATTGTTGTGCTTCTTGAATTGTCATTCTTATTCCTTGTTTTTTGTATCCATACAAATGGTTACTGGTCCATCGTTTAGCAGTTCAACCTTCATCTCTGCCCCGAATTCTCCGGTTTTAACAGTTTTACCTATTGCTTGTTCCATCTCTTGACAAAACGCTTCATAGAGTGGGATGGAATGCTCGTGACTACCTGCCTTGAACCATGATGGACGATTGCCTTTCTTGTAACTTGCAAAGAGTGTAAACTGACTGACTACCAGAATATTACCGTCTATATCGATTATTGAACGGTTCATCACGCCTTGATCGTCGTCAAACACTCTTAGGTTTGCAATCTTCTTTACCAGCCAGTCAACATCCTCCATGTTGTCCTCGTTGCACACACCCAACAACACCAGAAAGCCTTCAGAAATACTCCTGACGTCTTCCTCGCTGTTGCCAGTTGTGCTGCCACATACTTTTACACTCGCATGTTTGACTCTTTGTATGACTGCTCTCATGCCGCAAAGATAAGCATTATTTTTGAAACGACCAAATATTTATCTGTAACATTACTACTTTGCCAATATAGAATATCTTATTAGGCTTAACAAAACAGGTCGTTACACCTTGTGAAAATACTGATAAACAATCCTTGCTTTTGCAGTTCCAACAATGGCTGCTAACTCTTCCTCTGTTGCCTCCCGAATTCTATGAACCGTTTTCAGTCCATTTAGAAGCCCCTCGCGCGTTTTGGGACCTATGCCCTTAATATCATCAAGCTCGGAATGTAAAGCGCGCTTAGAACGCTTGTTTCGATGGAACTCGATAGCGAAGCGATGTACCTCGTCCTGGATTTGCGTCAACACATGGAATAGCTCGCTATCCATCTTAAGTGCGATATGGATGGGTGGAAAACCGTAGAGCAGTTCGTTGGTACGATGGCGATCGTCTTTGGCAAGGCCAGCGATGGGGATGTCGAGGTTGAGTTCGTCCTGTATTACCTGCCTGATTACCTCCATTTGGCCCTTGCCGCCGTCGGCAATAATCAGATCAGGAAGGGGCTGTTCTTCTTCAATCTGACGGGTATAGCGGCGATGCACCACTTCTTTCATTGAGGCATAGTCGTCAGGACCCACTACAGTCTTGATATTGAAGTGTTTATAGTCTTTTTTGCTAGGTTTCATAGCCTTGAAAACTATGCAAGAGGCTACAGCGTCTGCACCTGAGATGTTTGAGTTGTCGAAACACTCAATCTGATAGGGTAGTTTGGGTAGGTGGAGCTTCTCTTGTAATTCCTTCATCAGACGTGTCTGACGCTGCTCTGGATTGAGCTTTTCGGCCTGTTTCAAGCGGTCAAACTTATACTGTTTGCCATTCATGATAGACAGGTCAAGAAGGGTCTTTTTGTCGCCCATTTTGGGTATGGTGAACTTCACATTTCCTAGTTCTATATCTACTTCCTGAGGTACGATAATCTCCTTTGCGTCGCTTTTAAAGCGCTCCCTTAACTCCACGATACCTAACTGCAGAAGTTCATTATCCGACTCGTTCAACTTCTTCTTATATTCGATGGTAAAACTCTGGTTTATACTTCCGTTAGAGACGTGAATATAGTTGATAAAAGCGATCTTTTCGTCGCTCGTAATAGAGAATACATCAACATTATTAATGGTATGGCTAACCACCTCACTCTTGCTCACGAAGGTGTCTAAAGCAATGTATTTCCGCTTTACTTCCTCAGCCTCTTCAAAGCGCAATTCATTGCTCAGTTGGAGCATTTCTTCCTTCATGTCTCTTAATACCTGACGGGTATTGCCTTTCAGTATTTCTCGAGCCTGTAGAATGTTTCTCTGATAGTCCTCATAGGTTTGTTTTCCCACGCAGGGTCCCATACATTTCTTAATATGATAGTCAAGGCAGACCTTATATTTTTTGTTCGTTAATCCCTCTTTTGTAATAGGCTGACGACAGGTTCTTGGATGATAGAGTTCTTTGATTAGATTCAGGATTTCGTACATGGCTCCCACATGTGCATATGGTCCATAATAGGTGCCCCATTTCTTGTTAATGGTACGGGTTTTGAAGATGCGCGGGAAGAACTCATTTGTAACGCAGATGGAAGGGTAGGTCTTGCCGTCTTTCAGCAACACATTGTAGCGGGGATTATATTTCTTAATCAGGTTGTTTTCTATAAGCAACGCATCTTCTTCCGTATTGACTACAGTATAGCTGATGTCATGGATTTTTGACACCAGCACCTTGGTCTTGAAACGGTCCACTTCCGTGTGGAAATAAGAAGAAACACGAGCCTTTAGATTTTTCGCCTTGCCTACGTATATGATCGTTCCTTTTTCATCATAATACTGATAGCTGCCTGGTTTCTCAGGCAGCCTGCTGACGATATGCTTGAGCTTGTTGAGTCTTTGCTCGTTTTCTTCTTTTGTCATGATGTCAATACGCTGTTTGTTTCACGTGAAACATCGGGAACGCTTCCGCCTTCGGTTTTAGATAACCATCAACGTGGTAACATCTACCAGGCCTTCAAATTCGTCACGTCCATGCAGTCCTTCGTCGTGTATTTCTATGATAAAGTTCATATACACCTTCTTTGGGTTGAAGTGCTGTACCAATTTGTATGTGGCTTTGGCTGTTCCGCCAGTAGCCAGCAAATCGTCGTGAATCAGTACGACGTCATCTGGCGTGATAGAGTCAATATGCATTTCAACGGTGTCAACACCATATTCTTTGGAGAAAGACTCCTTGATGACGGTGGAGGGTAGTTTTCCGGGTTTGCGGGCCATGACCATGCCGGCACCCAGTTTAGCAGCCAATGCTGCACCCATGATGAATCCGCGACTTTCAATGCCGACAACTTTCGTTATGCCTTTGTCTTTGTACAGCTCGTACATTTCATTCAACATGATTTGTAGGCACTCTGCATTTTTGTAGAGGGTTGTCACATCACGGAAGTTAATACCTTTTTTCGGAAAATCAGGAATGCATCGCAGATTCTCCATTAATACTTTGTTATTCATAATTACCTGTTATTAATAGTGTTCAATATGTTTCACGTGAAACCTTATCTACCCATAAGAACTAGCAAAACATTGATGTCACTCGGTGAAACGCCGGGAATACGACTTGCTTGTGCCAGGGTCTCAGGTTGTATTGCTGTCAGTTTCTGTCGAGCTTCAGTTGACAGGCTCTGTATTTCTTCGTATTGGAAATGACCACGAATCTTGATGTTCTCTAATCGGTGCATCTTGTCGGCCACCATACGTTCACGGTCAATATAACCTTTATATTTCATTCTAATTTCGGCTGCTTCTGCTATCTCCTCTTTTCGATTATTCGGTCGATTTAGTACTTCTTTCAATGCAGGTACCAATTCGCTCAATAGGGTTAAGGAGAGTTGTGGACGACTAACCAGGTCTATGAGTTTGCATCCTCGTTCAAGTGGGGTGATGCCCAATTGCTCTAAACCGCTATTAACATCTTTCGCTTTGATGGATGTGTTATTACAGAATTCGGTGATTTCTTCGATATGTTGTTTCTTTTCTATCCACCAGTCGTAGCGGTCGCGCTTAGCTAATCCTAGTGTGTAGGCTTTCTCAGTAAGTCGAGCGTCAGCATCGTCCTGTCTTAGAAGTATGCGATATTCAGCACGTGACGTGAACATTCGGTAGGGTTCATCCACGCCTTTTGTCACTAAGTCATCGATGAGTACGCCGATATAGCTTTCGTCGCGATGCATGACGAACGGGTCGCTTCCCCCACAATATAATGCTGCATTAATTCCTGCTACGGTACCTTGTCCGCCAGCTTCTTCATATCCTGTCGTGCCGTTAACCTGTCCTGCCATGAACAATCCGCGGATAATCTTCGATTCCAGAGAATGCTTCAGTTGTGTAGGGTCGAAGAAGTCATATTCAATGGCATAGCCAGGCCGATATACTTTCGCGTCGCGAAGTCCGGGTATTTTCCTGATGGCAGCTATCTGCACGTCCATGGGCAGGCTTGACGAAAAGCCGTTCAGGTACATCTCGTTGGTAGTGTCGCCTTCTGGCTCTAAGAACAGCAAGTGCTGGTCCTTGTCAGGAAATGTCATCAGTTTCGTCTCAATACTTGGGCAGTAACGTGGTCCGATGGACTGTATCTGTCCGTTATAAAGAGGTGAGTCTGCCAATCCGGAACGCAGCGTCTCGTGTACTTCTGGTGTGGTGTAGCACATCCAGCATGGTAACTGCTCCAACTGTCTGTGCGGTCCTGTAAAGCTGAACTGGTGGAAATCGTTCTCTCCGTCCTGTCGTTCCATGTCCTCGAAATGAACCGAACGCTTGTCTATGCGGACAGGGGTACCCGTTTTCATGCGGGCTGAACGGATACCATGTTGGGTAATGCTTTCGGTGAAATGGGGGACTGCAGGCTCGGCAATACGTCCTCCTGGTACCATCTTACGTCCAATGTGCAATAGTCCGTTTAGGAATGTCCCTGCTGTGATGACAACAGCCTTGGCTCTTAATTCTGCTCCCCAGATGGTACGTATGCCAACGGTCTCACCATTCTCCACCAACAGCTCATCTGCTTGATCCTGCCATATATCCAGATTCTCTGTTTCATCGAGTACGCGTCGCCATTCCCAGATGAATTTTCCACGATCGCACTGGGCGCGAGGACTCCATACTGCAGGTCCTTTGCCACGGTTCAGCATACGGAACTGTATGGCGGTGGCATCAGTGACCAATCCCATCTGTCCTCCCAACGCATCAATCTCGCGTACTATCTGTCCTTTGGCGATGCCTCCGACGGCAGGATTGCATGACATCTGAGCGATTTTGTTCATGTCCATGGTTACCAGACATGTCTTGGCGCCCATATTGGCTGAGGCTGTTGCCGCCTCACATCCAGCATGTCCGCCGCCAATCACCAAGACATCATATTTTAAAGTCATCATTCTTTTGTATTATTTGTGCATGCAAAATTACAAAAACTTTCTGAAAACAGAAGGTATTTTCCGAAAATTCTAAAATACCGATTATGCCCATAATGTGTCATTACGGCCTATTCTTCAGGACATCTGTTACGGTTTCTGCCAGTCGCACGTTTAGTTCATGGCTATCTGCCAGCATATTCCAGATACCGTCTTCTGCCAGTACGCCACGTTTCAGGTTCCTGGGCAGCCGGCCTGCTTCGTCGTCGGCAAAGTCCTGTTTCCACTCGTCACTGTCATAATATTCGCTGAGTGTGGCGATGGCCTTCTGTGCCTCTTGGTACTTGTCGAGTGCTGCCGATAACTCCATGATGGCTGCCGAGGCTGATTCCAGCCGCTGTTCCATTTGTCTGATGCGCTCTGTTTGTTCCATGGGTTGTCTTATTTAATACATTGGGATGTCTTCCGAATGGTTGATTTCTGGTGTTCCGCTGTCGGGAGTACCAATGACAGAGATCACGTCGAATCGTATCTCATTGTCAATGCGTTTGAACTTGACGTAATGGTTCATGGCAGCTCTTAGGTTACGTAGCTTCATGTAATTGACGGCCTCTTCTGGTTCTCCGAACACACGGTTTCGACGAGTCTTTACTTCTACGAATACCACAACGTCACCGTTCTTGGCAATGATGTCTATATCGCGATGACCCGACTTCCAGTCACGTTCCATGATGGTATAGCCCTTTCGTAGCAGGTAGTCAACAGCCAGTTGCTCGCCCCATGCTCCCAGTTCATTATGTGCTGCCATGTCTTTAAACTATTAATGGCACAAAGATACAAAGAAATTTTTTATTTTTTCATATTCTGTGTAGTTTTTCGTATCTTTGCTGCGTCTAATGGGCAAAATGATTCAAAAACAGACGTAACAATGAATGCATTAGAAAATCAGTTTGCGCAAACCATTGCTGAGCACAAGAGCACCATCTATACCGTGTGCTACATGTTCTCGCAAGATGCCGACGAGGTGAACGACCTGTTCCAGGAGGTACTAGTCAATCTTTGGAAAGGTTTCGAGAGCTTCGAGCATCGCAGTGATATCAGGACGTGGATTTATCGCGTCGCCCTTAATACCTGTATCTCTCTCGACAGAAAGAAGCGGCGCTCATCCACTGTCCGGCTGACCATGGACATCAACCTCTTTGAAGACCGCGATGAGGATACGCGCCAGGTAGATATGCTCCACAAGCGCATCTCCAAGTTGCAACCTTTCGACAGGGCAATCGTCCTGCTTTGGCTCGAGAACCTTTCTTACGAGGAGATTGGACAGATTGTCGGTATCACTGCAAAGAACGTCAGCGTCCGTCTGTTTAGGATCAGAGAGCAATTAAAAAACATGTCTAACGATTAAAACCACAACCCATTATGATGAACGAATTTGAAAACCACGAGACTCAGTTTGAGAATATGCGCGACCAGTTGAATACCTTGAAGAAGAAACTGGATAAGCAGGAGATAGTGAATGACCGCGTTATCCGTCATTCGATGAAGCAGACAGCAAGCAACATCACACGTCGCTACTACATCATTATGGCAGTAGCCCTGCTGATGATTCCATACTCCTATGCGGTGTTTGTCATGAGTCTAGGACTCTCACTCGCCTTCTGGATTGCCACCAGCCTCTTCATGCTTGTCTGTGCAGGAGCTACCTACTATAATAACCTCAATGTTGTTAACTCGAATATGATGAGCAGCAATCTGGTAGAAATAGGTAAAAAGATGGCGCGTGCCAAGAAGTTCGATGCCAACTGGCTCTTCTTCGGCATACCTGCTGTTATCGCTTGGCTAGCATGGCTAACTTGGGAGATATATCAGCAGGATGCCGAAGCAGGGCGATATATGGTCTATGGTATTGGCTGTGGAGCCATTCTTGGTGCCATTTGCGGATTCAAGATGCACTTCAAGACACAGCATCAGTATCAGGAAATCATCGACCAGATAGAGGATTTGACGGCCGAAGAATAATTCAGGGGTTAACGGACCACTTCTGTAAACTCAGGCTTGTCTCCGTCAGCGTTTCCCACAGTCACGTAGATAATGGAGGTGGACTCTTCACCGTTCATTCCGCGACTAGTCACAGTGTACTTATAATCGGTACCGTCAGGTGTGGTGCGTTTGCCCACAGTCTGCGGTGTGCCCAAGGGGAACTGATAGCTGGAGCAAGCTGCGTCGAAGATGGTCCGTTCCTCATCATTTACGGGCTGCTGAGCAGAATAGTCGGGCAGTTTGGCAATCGCGCCTTCCTTGTATCCATTCTCTTTCAAGAAGCGGTCAAGTTCCTTTTCTGCTTTGTCTACTCGTGCCGTGCGGACACCATATCCGTTCTGGATGTTTGCCTTGGGCAAGGCTTTCCGGAGAGCTTCGGTTGAGGTGTTCAGACCTCCGCTGCCGAATGTGCAGAACGGTACAATGGTCTTACCAGCAAAATCCTGCTCTTTGACCAGTGTGGCGATGGGCATGGCATAGGTGCCGAACCAGATGGGGTATCCCAGGAAGATGACGTCGTAGTCGGCGATTTTCGACTTCAGGGGTTGCAAGGCCGGTGTATTTCCGCTTTGCATCTCTTTTTGTCCACGCTGGATGGTTTCTTGGAAGTTTCCGGAGTAAGGCTCTGTGGCCTCAATGCTTTCAATGTCGGCATTCAACTGCTTTTGCAGTTCCTGGGCAACAACTTTTGTCGTTCCCGTTTCTGAGTAATAGAGCACCAGTTTCTTCTGTGCAAAACCTGTTGTGACTGCTGTCATAGCTACAAGTGATAATAATAGTTTTTTCATAACGAAATGTTTTTTAATGAGTTATGTTTAAATTTGATACATCCAGTATTGTCGCTCCTCATCTGTCATCTTTTCGATGGCATAACGGAGCATGGTGCGGGGCATCTCCTGAGCATGCTGGCGTAGAAAGTCCCGAAGGAGATCCATGCTGACGCGCTTGCCCATTTCGCGGAGCATCCAGCCTACGGCTTTCTGCATGAGGTCATGGGGATGATGCAGGTGAATCTCGGCATAGCGCAGACACCATGAGGGGTCTCCCTGCTGTGATGTCTTCCAAGAGCAGACAATGCTCATGCGCTGCTTCCAGAGACAAGGACTGGCGGCGAGCTCGTCAAGCACTTTTATTTTATAGTCTCTGTCGCCCAGGTTTGTCGGTAGCAGTAGCCAGTGGCCGAGAATCTTGTGAACGGAGAGGTCCACCAGGTCCCAGTTGTTCGCCTGCTCGGCATATTGCAGATACATCGTGATGATTTCGTCGCGCTTGACGATGGCCTCTGCATTTTTCTCCAACCGCTTTGTAGCCAGTTTCTCGAATTTTGCCACGAGTATCAGCAGTCCGCAGAGCCGAACCTCATGCCATCGTGACATCAGCAGTTCCGGTACCTCTTCCAAGGAAATATCCGCAGCCTTTACAACCTCACGTGTCTGTGGCACTTTCAGCCCCAGGAACTCGTCTCCATAGCCGTATTCCCCTGGTGCTGTTTTGAAAAAGCGCATCAGTATCTGCCGCTGTTCCTCATTTTGCAGCGACTCCATATACTTAATGATTTCCTGTGCTGTTGTCATGCTTGATTCCCTTTTCTGCCGTGCAAAGTTACAAAATAATTCAACATATCACCCACAATTATCATTTTTTATAAGTGTTCGTGAACTGAGGTGATGCTATTTGATTCATAATCATCTTATTCACTTTGTGGATATATACACCCTTCCGGGCAGAAAAAAGCAAAACTTTGACACAAAGATATCAATCGAGTTGTGGCTCCCACAGGAAACGTTTCATATCCACATGTCCATTAGGCTTGAAGACAACACCTTCCTCTTCTAACAACAGCCGCTGGCGGGACCAGCCGGGAGCCGTTCGGCCAGCAATGTTCACCACTCTGTGACAGGGTAGTGTCTCCGCCCCAGGTGTATAACGCAGCGTACGTCCCACCATCCTCGAATGACTCGGCCACCCGGCCCACGTCGCAATATGTCCGTAGGTTGTAACCTTTCCGCAAGGTATCTGACTGACGATGTTTAGCACATCGTCACGGAAGGTCCTTGCCTGCTTTGACGTCATCTTGTTGTTAGTTTTTCTTTTTTCTTTTGGGTTTGGGTTCCGGCAGCTCGTGGCAAGTCTCTCGGACAAGTGTTGAGAGATAGTCGCGGTCATCGACGTCGGCAATGTGGAAGTAGTCCTTGGCACCTTCATAAGGTGGGCGGAGGTCAATAGTACGCAGGAGTTTGCGGCCTGCCTCCGTCGGCTTCAGATAGAAATGGTCATCACAGATGAGGCCAAAGATCTTACCATTGCAATAGATGCCGTAGTCGCCAAACATCTTTTTGGTGACAATCTCGCCTGCGCCACTACATTGGTCGGCGATATACTGTACGAAGTCTGTATTACTTGCCATGAGCTATTGGGTATAAGGGTCTTCAATGATTTCCCAGTTAATAATCTGCTATATTCTCTGAATGAATCAGATTCTTTGTTTGCAAAAGTACGAAATTAATTACAGAAACTCAAAAGAATGTTCGGAAAAAAAGTTGTATCTTTGCACCCAGAAGATGGAAATCAGAGAGTTCGTGTACAATTTATAGTTTGGGAATGGTGAAAAAGCTTTGTGACTTGATAGCCCGATGGATGGGCATGTTGGTTTTATTGGCTGCCTTGATAGCCGTGTTGTTTCCTGCTCCTTTCATGTCGATTGGGACATGGCTCATTAATCCTATGTTGGGTGTTATCATGTTTGGCATGGGACTGACGCTCTCTCCTCAGGATTTCCGCATTGTGTTTAGCCGTCCGAAAGACGTACTTATTGGCTGTTTGGCACAGTTTACCATTATGCCGCTGATGGCTTGGCTGCTTACCAAAGCGTTTGCCCTGCCTGCCGATTTGGCATTAGGCGTTATTCTGGTTGGTTGTTGTCCGGGAGGTACGGCGTCGAACGTTATAACCTATCTGGCCAAGGGT
>Ga0310690_10004985_pt1 | contig 18363 bp, 16 predicted proteins | sample AusTroGonzalo_MG_2_FD_207661 | JGI IMG/M metagenome (GOLD analysis project Ga0310690, IMG submission 207661) | Bovine rumen microbial communities from tropical cattle in Woodstock, Queensland, Australia - Gonzalo_04 (v2) (version 2) | ecosystem: Host-associated > Mammals > Digestive system >...
GATGGACACCCTCGCGAAGGTCGCCCTGGAAACCGTCGAAAGCGGCCGGACGAACTTCATCCCCGAGCGGTATGTCAATACCTACCGCCACTGGATGGAGAATGCCCATGACTGGTGCATCTCCCGCCAGCTCTGGTGGGGCCAGCGGATTCCCGCCTACTACCTCCCGAACGGCAAGTTCGTGGTCGAGCCCACACCTGAAGCGGCACTTGAGGCTGCCAAGGCTATCTGCCCGGATATCAAGAAGGAAGACCTCCGTCAGGACGAGGATGTCCTCGACACCTGGTTCAGCTCCTGGCTCTGGCCGATCTCCGTGTTCGACCCGGAAATGCCCGGCCATCCGGACCACCAGCCGAACAAGGACCTGGCCTACTACTATCCGACCAGCGACCTGGTGACCGGCCCGGACATCATCTTCTTCTGGGTGGCCCGCATGATCATGGCCGGCGAGGAGTTCATGGGCCGCGAGCCGTTCTCCAACGTGTATTTCACCGGCATCGTCCGCGACAAGATCGGCCGGAAGATGTCCAAGACCCTGGGCAACTCCCCGAACCCGCTCGACCTGATCGAGACCTACGGCGCCGACGCCGTCCGCATCGGCATGCTCCTGTGCTCCAGCGCGGGTAACGATATCTTCTATGATGAGGCTCAGATCAAGCAGGGCGCCGCGTTCTGCAACAAGATCTGGAACTCCTACCGCCTGGTGAAGGGCTTTGCCGTGAATCCGGAAACGAAGCAGACGGAAGCCGCCCGCGTCGCCATCGAGTGGTTCGACGCCAAACTCAGCGAGACGGTCGCCCAGGTGGAGGACCATTACCGTAAATTCCGCATCTCAGACGCCCTGATGGCCATTTACAAGCTGTTCTGGGACGACTATTGCGCTTGGTACCTCGAGGCCATCAAGCCCGCTTTCGGCCAGCCGGTCGACCCGGCCACCTACGAGGCCACCCTCCGTTTCTTCGAAGCCCTGCTGAAGCTGATCCACCCGGTGATGCCGTTCATTTCCGAGGAACTCTGGCAGAACATGGAGGAGCGCAAGGAAGGGGAGACCATCATGTACGCCCCCGCGCCCGAGGCCAAGCCGTACGATCCGCAGGTGCTCGTGAATTTCGCCCTCGCCGAGGAAGCGGTGAATGGTGTCCGCGGCACCCGCAACCAGAAGAACATCGCCCCGAAGGAAACCCTCGACCTCAAGATCAAGGGCGACTTCCCGGCCGCGGTCCTTCCGGTGATCGCCAAGATGGGCAATGTCAATGTCGAGACCGTCTCCGATTTCGGCGCCGGACAGGGTGTCGGATTCATGGTCCGGACCTATGAAATGTTCGTCGCGCTGAGCGGTCTTGTCAATGTCGACGAGGAGATCGCGAAGCTCGAAAAGGACCTCGCTTACCAGCAGAAATTCCTCGCCGGCGTGCGCGGAAAGCTCGCCAACGAGCGCTTCGTGGCCAACGCTCCGGCCGCCGTCATCGAAAACGAGCGGAAAAAGGAGGCCGATTCCCTCTCCAAGATTGAAAGTCTGGAGTCGCAGATTAAGGCGCTGAAGAACAGCTAGTAAAACAAAATTGTTTAATGTTCTAACATTTTTGTTATGACACATTTTGAGGTGAGTTTCCCCGTTCGGTACTACGAAACCGACCAAATGGCGGTGGTGCATCACTCCAATTATATCCGCTACTTCGAGATCGCCCGGAACCAGATGATGGTGGACTGGGGATTCCCGATCGAGAAGTGCGAAAACGAGTACGGCGTGATGATTCCGATCGTCTCGGTCGAGCTGCGTTTCAAGCATCCGGCCCGGATGGGGGACGTCCTCACGGCCGTCGCGGAAATCGACAAGGTCCCGCTTGCCAAGCTCGTCGTCCGGCAGGCGGTCTACAACCAGAACGGAGAGGTCTGCGCCGACGGGTCGGTCACCCTCGGCTTCATCGACTCCAAGACCTTCCGTCCGGTGCGCTGCCCGGAACTCCTGGCCGAAATCATCGACAACCATCTAAACGACAAGTGATATGCTGCTGATTTATCCCCTGGTATTCGGTATGTGGGAGATCGTTCTCATCCTCCTGGTCATCCTCCTTCTTTTCGGCGGAAAAAAGATTCCTGAACTGATGAAGGGCCTTGGCAAGGGTGTCAAGAGCTTCAAGCAGGGTATGAACGAGGTGGAGAAGGAGATCAAGGAAATCGACGAGGATCTCAACAAGGAAGAAAAGAAGTAGTGGCTGCCCAGGACGGTGAAATGTCCTTCTGGGACCATCTGGAAGTGCTGAGAGGAACCCTGTTCCGCTCATTCGGCGCCATTGTCCTCGTTTCCGTCGTCTTCATGGCGATTCCGACGCGGCTGTTCCAGGCTGTCCTTTGGCCCACGACCCCGGATTTCGTCCTGTACAAGTGGCTAGGACTGGATTTCGGGATGGAACTCATCAACATCGAGGTGTCCGCCCAATTCTTCGTGCATCTGAAGATCTCGTTCCTGATGGCGGTCCTCGTCACCTTCCCGTATATCGTCTGGGAAATCTGGAAGTTTGTCGCTCCCGCCTTGTACCAGAACGAGAAGAAAGCGGTCCGGAAGGCCTTCCGGATGTCCTCGTTCCTTTTTTACCTGGGTGTCGCGGTGGGCTACTTCATTGTCCTGCCCGTTTGCCTGATGTTCTTCATGAATTATACGGTGAGCGACGCGGTCCAGAACACGATTTCCCTGAACTCGTACATTTCCCTGTTCATATCGATGGTGTTCCTGATCGGCCTGCTGTTCGAGTTTCCGACGGTGGTGCTGGTCCTGTCCCATCTGGGCCTCCTGACCCGGGAGCAGCTGCGGAAAGGCCGTAAGATTGCCTTCGTCGTGATCCTGATCCTGGCGGCGCTCATCACCCCGAGCGATCCTTTCTCGATGTTCGTGCTGTCCATCCCTCTGTACGCCCTGTACGAATTCTCCATCCTGATGTGCAAACCTGAAACTCCTTCTGACGATGATCTCAATTAATGATGTAACAGTCGCTTACGGGAGTTTCACCCTCCTGGACAACATCAGTGTCCATATCAGCGAAAGCGACAAGATCGGCCTCGTCGGCAAGAACGGGGCCGGGAAATCCACGCTGATGAAGCTGATAACGGGGGAGCAGAGTCCGACCTCCGGCCACATCGACATGCCGTCGGACGTCCAGATCGGCTACCTGCCTCAGATCATGGAGCATCACAAGGGCCGGAGCGTCATCAATGAGGTGATGACGGTGTTCGACCACCTGCATGAACTGGAGCGGGAACTGGAGCGCATCAATGTGCAGCTTGCGGAGCGGACCGACTATGAATCAGCTGATTACGCCCGCCTGATCGACCGGCTGAACGTCATTAACGACCGGTTGGCCCTCGAAACGGGGGAGTCGCCGAGAGTGCAGGCGGAGCGGATGCTCTTCGGTCTCGGTTTCAAGGAAGACGAACTGGACCGTGCCACGGAAACCTTCAGCCAGGGCTGGAACATGCGTATCGAGCTGGCCAAGGTCCTCCTCGCGCGTCCGGACATCCTGCTGCTGGACGAGCCCACGAATCACCTGGACATCGAGTCCATCGAATGGTTCGAAGATTACCTGAAATCCTATCGTGGTTCCCTCCTGCTGGTGTCCCACGACCGTAAGTTCCTGGACAACGTCACCACGAGGACCGTCGAGATCCTGCTGGGTCATGTCCATGACTATAAGGTTCCTTACAGCCAATATGTTACGCTGCGGGCGGAACGCATTGCCCAGCAGACGGCGGCGTATGAGAACCAGCAGCGGATGATCGAGAAGACGGAAGATTTCATCAACCGCTTCCGATACAAGCCCACCAAGTCCAACCAGGTCCAGTCGCGCATCAAGGCGCTCGAGAAGCTGGACCGCATCGAGATCGACGAGACGGACGATGCGAAGCTGCATCTCCGCTTCCCGCCGGCCGCCCGTTCGGGTGACGTCGTCTTCAAGGGGACGGACCTCACCGTGGGCTATCCCCAGAAGGTCGTCTTCCGCGACGCGGAAATCGAGATCAAACGCGGCGAGAAGGTCGCACTCATCGGCCGTAACGGCGAGGGAAAGACTACCCTGATGCGCGTGATCATGGGCGAACTGGATCCCATCTCCGGCGAGGCAAAGGTAGGGCATAATGTCAATATCGGCTATTACGCTCAGAATCAGGAAGATATCCTGGACAAGAACGAGACGGTGTTCGGCACCCTGGACCGCATTGCGGTGGGGGAGATCCGCACGAAGCTGCGGGACCTGCTGGGCGCTTTCCTGTTCCGGGGAGAGGACATCGACAAGAAGGTGTCCGTCCTCAGCGGCGGCGAGAGAGCCCGCCTGGGCATGGCGAAACTAATGCTTTCGTCTTACAATGTCCTGGCGCTGGACGAACCCACGAACCACATGGACATCCGGTCCAAGGACCGGCTCAAGCAGGCTTTGCAGGCCTTTGACGGCACACTCATTGTAGTCTCACATGACCGTGATTTCCTGGACGGACTGGTGGACAAGCTCTATGAGTTCCGCGACGGAAAGGTGAAGGAACACCTGGGCGGCGTGACGGACTTCCTGGCCAAGCGGAAGCTCGAAAGCCTGCAGGAACTGGAACGTCGGCTGCCGGTCGAAGAAAAGGCGCCGGATGTGAAGAAGACCCAGGCCCAGGAATCCTTCCAGGCCCGGAAGACCGTCTCCAAGGAAATCCGGAAAATCCAGAACCGGGTCGATTACCTCGAGAAGGAAATCGGCAAGTTGGAGAAGCGGCAGGCCGCCATCGAGAAGATCCTCTCCGCGCCCGGAAAGAATGACGACGTGATGGAGCTTACGCGCGAGTACCTGGAGAACAAACGTAGTCTGGACGCCTTCACCGAAGAGTGGAGCATGCAGATGGAAAAGTTGGAGAATTAATAATACACGAACTGATATGAAAATGTTGAATGGCAATTCTTTGAAAGCGGTTATCGGAATAATTGCTTTCGCTGCTGTGTCCCTCGTTGCGCCGATGCGTTCCGCGGCTCAGATGCCCCTGACTCCCCAGGTTTTGGACAAGGACGTCACGGTTTCCGAATTCAACGCGCTCAACGTTTCCGACGACTTTGAAGTGACGGTGGCCCGCGGTGCCTACAGCGTCCATCTTACCGTGGATAAGGAACTGGCTCCTTACGTGGAAGTGTACGTGCGTTCAAGGACCCTGTTCATCAACTTTGACGAAAAGGCGGTTCCGAGGGATCTCCGGAAGCTTTACCGGGGAAGAGGCGGCCTGACCGCGACTTTCCACGTGGTCGTTTATGCCCCTGAACTCCAGAGTGTTACGCTCTCTGACTATGCCATTCTGACCGGCACCGAGGAGTTCGTGGCGAGCGAATTCGAACTGGTGGCGGCCGGCAAGACCCAGGTGAAGAACCTCAGCATCACCGCCGCTTCGGCGAAGGTTTCCCTGAAGAAGAACGCCTTTGCCAACCTGGTGCTCCGGACGGACCGGGCCCTCGAAGTCTCCACCGACAACAATGCCACCCTCGATCTCTCCTATGACGCCGAGTCCCTGACGCTGCTGTCCGGCGGATCCTCGATTGTCAATGCCGACGGTCCCTGCGTCAGCATGAACCTGACGACCGCCGGTTCCTCCCAGGTCAAGATTTCCTCGGAGACCGAAGCTCTTGACATTGTCGCCGAGGGCAATTCCCAGCTGACGCTCACCGGCAAGGCCTATGACATGAAGATCCAGGGTTCCCGCAACGCCACCGTAGACGCCCTCGCCATGCCGCTGGAGACGGTCGATGCCAACATGGCCAACTCCTCCAGCGTGCTGGTCGATGCTTCCAAGTCGATTCATGCCAATCTCGTGGGCGGCAGCGCCCTCTACTTCACCGGCAACCCGGCGATCGAGATCGAGAAGATCATCAAATCCACCCTGGCCCCTTACGGTACGAAATAATGTTAGTATTTGACAGCCATGTCGATACCCCCTCGCAGCTGATCCGGCTGCGGAACCTCGGCATCGACAACAGATATGGGCACGTCGATTTTCCCAAGCTGCGGCGCGGGGGAGTCGGCGGCTCCTTTTTCGCCCTCTATACCCCTCCGGAGACGGCACCGGATGCCGCCACGCGCTATGCGCTGGAGATGATTTCCGCCGTCTATGACGCGGTCGATGCCAATCCGGACCTGGCAGCCCTGGCTTTCTCTCCGGAGGAAGCCGAGGAGAACGCGAAGGAGGGACTGTTTTCCGTGTTCATCGGCATGGAGAACGGGGCGCCCATCCAGCAGTCCCTTTCACTGCTGCGCACCTTCTACCGGCTGGGCGTCAGCTATGTGACGCTCACGCACAACGGGGACAACGCCATCGCGGACAGCGCCGCCGAAGGGAAGCGCTGGCATGGCCTGAGTCCTTTCGGAAAGGAGGTAGTCGCCGAGATGAACGAACTCGGAATGATGATTGACCTGTCCCATGCCTCCGACGAGACCTTCTGGGATTGCATCCGCCTTTCCACGGCGCCGGTCGTCGCCACGCATTCCTGCTGCCGGGCGCTCTGCGGTCATCGACGGAACCTGACCGACGAGATGCTGCGGGCGCTGGGGGAGGCCGACGGATATGTCGGAATCAATTTCTGTCCTTCTTTCCTTTCGGACCGGTTCGCGACGGATCCGGCCGATGCCGCCTTGATGGACGAAGCCGACCGGGCGGAAGCCGCCTTCATCGCGGATCCCGCCGACCCGGAACGGGTGCGGGCCTGGGAGCAGATGCAGGACCGGGTCGAGACAATCTGGCGTCCCGGTGTCAAGGAAGTCGTCGACCATATCGACCATGCCGTCGAACTCGCGGGGATCGATCACGTGGGTATCGGCTCCGATTATGACGGCATCCTGGTGGCTCCGGCCGGGCTGGAGAACGTGTCCAAGATCGGTCTGGTCTTCGATGAGATGCGCCTGCGCGGTTATGACGCCGAACAGGTGGAAAAAGTGGCCGGAAAGAACCTCCTGGAGGTCATGAAGAGGGTGAAACAAAAAAGTTATACCTTATAACTATTTTGTTTTACGCGCTATCTGTTAGCAGTTTAAATCTTCAATCAAAGTCAACCGTAAAAAATCGAGCGCCGAGGATGCGAAGCGCTCGATATTGCGTTTCCGGTCGTTCTTGAAGAGCTTTTTGACGGTCTTCGTACCCTTCGGACCGGCCACGCCGATCCATACGGTACCCACCGGATTGAACTCGTCGCCGTCCGGTCCGGCGAGTCCGGTCGTGGACACGGCGTAGTCGCTGCCGGTCACGCGGCGGACGCCTTCGGCCATCGCCGCGGCGACCTCGCCGCTCACGACGCCGTACTTCTCCACGATCTCCGCCGGGACGCCCAGCACGTTCTCCTTCACCGAGACGGCATAGGAGGTGACCGATCCCAGATAATAGGCGGAAGAGCCGGGGACGGACGTGATGAGGTGGGAGATTTCGCCGCCGGTGCAGGATTCCGCGGCGCTCACCGTCTTGCCGGCGGCCTTGAGCATCCGGCCGACCGTCGCTTCGAGCGTATCGTCCTGGTCGGAATAGACCTTGTCTCCGAGGATTTCCTTCAGCTTGGCGATTTGTTCCTCTATGCGGGCCGTCTCATCCTCGCGGTTGCCGCTGTAGATGGACAGGCGAAGGCGGATTCCCGTCAGGGGGCTGGGGAGATAGGCGAGGTGCATGTCCTCCGGGAGGGCGTCCTCCCAGGGCGCAATCAGTTCAGACAGAGCGGATTCGGCAATACCGGACACCATGACGCTCCGGTGCAGGATGTCATTCAGGGGATAGTGCGCGCGGATGTCTTCCATCACGGCCGGAATCGCGCCCACCGCCTCGAAAGGAACGCCGGGAAGGGCGAAGAGGGTGGCGTTGAAGGAATCCTCCGGAAAGCGGAAAACCATGACCGGCGCCGTACCCTTACGGTTGGGGATCACCTCGCAGCGGTCCGGGACCAGGGCCTGCGCTCGGTTGATGGGCAACATACTCAGTCCGCGGCCGCGCAGGATCTCTTCGATGATGGCCAGCTGTTCCTCGTTCTCGACAAATTCAAAACTGCCGCTGAGTTCCGCGAGGACATCCTTCGTGATATCGTCCTTCGTGGGGCCGAGGCCGCCGGTGGTAATAACGATATCGTTCAGCGTCAATTCATTACGGAGATTGTTCAGGATTTCTTCGCGGTCGTCCCCGATGGAGAGCATGCGGGTGACACGGATTCCCGCCTCTTCGAGCGCGACGGCCAGATGAGAGGAATTGGTGTCCACGACCTGGCCGATGAGGATTTCATCGCCGATGGTGCAGATGGATGCTTGGATCATGATTGCGTTTGAGGATTGTCGATGGCCTGGAGCAGGCGCTTGGCGCTTGAAAGCCCCGTGTTCTTGAGTCCGTGGGCCACTTCGATGAGGGAAGCCCCGGCCTGAAGCAGGGCGATGGCTTCATCGGTCGTGGTGATGGCCCCGGAACCGATGATTGGAAGGCGGTTCTTGGTATATTCAGCACAGAAACGGACCTTGGCGATACCCGGCACCACGACGCCGTCAAAACCGGATATAAGGCAGAAATCCAGGATGCGCGCCATCTGCTCTTCCGTATGCCCAGGGGCGATCCGAAGAAGGATGGGGCGGTATTTCTCGTAGCAGAGGCGGAGATTCAGGATTTCGTCCAGCAGCGGCGTCCAGTCGGACAGGTCGTCCAGGGATGTCAGGCCGCTCTCACGGTTTATGTCGATGACAAAGTAGTCCGTAAAGTCGTATAGCAGGGAGTATTGCCGGATCAGGGAGCGCTTGGCTTTCTCTTCGTCGTCGCCCTCGGCGCGGAGTTCCACGGAGACGACGATGGGGGACGTACGGGCTTGCAGACGCTCTGCAACGGTCTGGACGGGCATTTCGCCGGGAATGACACCGGTAAAGCTGAAGCCGATGCCGTCGCATTCGTCCAGCAGGTCCACCTGCCGTTCCAGTACAGGCGCGAGCCCTACCGGATGCCGGAAATGGATGCCGAAGACATCCCGCTCCAAAGCGGAATGCTCCCGCCTGAAACGCAGGCGGATCCACAGGTCATAGCCCGGAATGTGACGCTTCCAGAGCATCCTGCGGGCGCTATGCTGGAGACAGTTCATCCGATCGTCCCTTTAATCATACAAATATAGCAATTCTTATTGGAACTCCTCGAATGTATTGTCGTCGTAGAAGACGAGAATCTTGGAAACGCGGCGCGGCGGCTGTGTGGCCGCAAATAATGAATTCTCGCCGGGAACGGCGGGCGTGTCCTTGTACATGCGTCCTTTACCCGTCAGGAGCCAGTCCATGCTGATCTGGGGAAAACGAGTGGCCATCGATTCCAGAAAATCGAATCCCGGCTTGTTGCGTCCGGAGAGGATGTGAGAAATGCCGGCGCGGGCGACGCCGAGCGTCTCCGCAAGCTGCGCCTGCGAGATGTTCTCCGCGTCCAGGAACTGTTGAAGGCGTTTGTCCATCGTGTTATTCTAAGGTGTTACAAAAGTAACGAATCTAAAGTAATAATGCAAGTAAGAAAAAAGGGGAGTAAAGCCAGGGAGTGGGGGAGAATAGGTCAAATTGGGATTGTAACTAATTGTAGAGATTGTTTCAATGTATAAAGTTAATATATTGATTATGTGATAATTAATTGTTGATTTATAACATTAATGTTTACATCTTTTTACTGATAAGCCGGATGTTCATTTATTTACTTGTACCTATCTTTTATATAATTCTATATAACATACTGAAAATAAGGTAGTTATTATGGCTATGACTTATGTATAATAAATGCTTATGTTGGTAACGGTGACATGTGTGGATAACTGAAAGCGGAGTAAACGGTTGTTAACATTTGTAAACGAAAATTTATACAGAAAAAGGCCGCCGAAACTCCTTGAGCGAGATTTCGATATCCGTGCAGAAATGTGTAACTTTGCGGCGGATTTAGAAAAGAGATTGATGATACCTGAAATCCATATCGAGGATTACAACTATCCGCTTCCTGACGAGCGGATCGCAAAATACCCGCTTCCGGAGCGGGATTCGTCCAAGCTGCTCCATTACGAAGGCGGCCAGGTCGACGAACATATATTCCGGGATCTTCCCGGTCTCCTTCCGGAAAACGCCCTGATGGTCTTCAATGATACGAAGGTCGTCCCCGCCCGCATGCATTTCCAGCGCGCTACGGGCGCTCATATTGAAATTTTCTGCCTGGAGCCCGTCCAACCCGTGGAATACGCTACGGCTTTCGCTTCGACGGACAAGTGTTCCTGGAAATGCGTCATCGGCAATGCCAAAAAGTGGAAAGATGACGTCCTGACGCTCTACAGGACCGAAGAAACCCCTGATATGGGCCTGGAAGCCAGGCTTTTAAGCCGCGATGGCCAGACTGGCATCGTGGAGTTCACCTGGACGGACGGATCCCCCTTCTCGCGGGTCCTGGAAGTCTGCGGAACCGTGCCCATTCCGCCGTATCTGAACCGTGAATCGGAAAAAATCGACATTGAGCGCTATCAGACGCTGTATGCCCATATTCGCGGCTCCGTGGCCGCTCCGACGGCCGGCTTGCACTTTACGGAGGACGTTTTGAGCCGGATTCGGGCGAAAGGCATCGACACGGAGACCGTATGTCTCCATGTGGGCGCCGGTACGTTCCTTCCGGTCAAGAGCTCTTTGGTCTCCGAGCATCCGATGCATCGGGAGCCATTTGTAGTAAAACTTCAACTGCTTAAGGATATCTGCCGAATGGACAGAAAGTTGATTGCCGTTGGCACAACATCTGTCCGGACGCTGGAATCCCTTTATTACGTGGGTGTGAGCTGCCTGGAGAACGGCGCTCCGGAGGATGTCCGCCAATGGGCTCCGTATGAGCGGGAGTACCCCTATTCCACCCGGGAAGCCCTCGAAGCCATTGTCCATTATCTGGAGGCGAACGGCCTCGATGAACTGAAGGTGGGCACCCGGATCATCATCGTCCCGGGCTTCCGATTCCGCCTGGTGGACATGATGGTCACGAACTTCCATCAGCCCGAAAGCACCCTTATTCTGCTGGTTTCCGCCTTTGTGGGCGGAGATTGGCACACTATTTATGATTATGCACTGTCACACGGGTTCCGGTTCCTCAGCTACGGGGACAGCTCCCTGCTCGTCCGCGCTTGACAATTTGTCGGGGATTGAGTAACTTTGTACCGTGTACAAAAACCAGAAGATTATGGATTTGAATCCTTTCGAGGACATCGCTCCCTATAATGACGAAGAAGCGGCCGCCGCTCTGGCGAAAGTCGCTGACCATCCCAACGTACCCTGGATTTCCAAGTATATTTTCTCGAATCAGCCCGAAACCTACCTCCGGGACATCCTGAAGAACATCCACAGCGTGGACGAGTTCCAGCGCCTGGTGATGTCCAGGGCCACGGAATGGGTCATCGAGAAGACCGTCCACAACTTCTCCTACGACGGCATCACCAAGCTGCAGGCCGTCAAGGGGAACTACGTGGCGATGTCCAACCACCGCGACATCATCCTGGACCCGGCTCTCACCCAGATCATCCTGCACCGCAACCAGATGCCCCTCACGGAGATCTGCGTGGGTGACAACCTCCTCAAGAGCAAGACCATCGAAGGCCTGATCCGGTCCAACCGCATGATCAAGGTCATCCGCGGCATTTCCGCCCGGGAGCTGTATCTGTCTTCCCAGGTGCTTTCGAAGTACATCCGCGAGGCCGTCACCTCCGGTCACAGCTCCGTCTGGATCGCCCAGCGGCAGGGACGGACGAAGGACGGCGTAGACATTACCGAACAGGGCCTGCTGAAGATGCTGGACATGAGCGGCACGAAGGATTTCGTGCAGAACTTCCTGGAACTGAACATCGTCCCGCTGAGCATCTCCTACGAATACGAGCCCTGCGACGTCTACAAGGCCCGCGAAATCCTCATTTCCCGCACGCAGAAATACGTCAAGACGGAGAACGAGGACCTGCAGAGCATCATGATCGGCATCAAGCAGTGGAAGGGCAACGTGCACCTGAATTTCGGCGCCCCGCTCACCGAGGACGAAATCCGCAAGGCCTCCTTCTGCGATAAGAACGACCGCTACCAGATGATCCGCCACGCGGTGGACGTCCGTGTCATCAACGGCTACAAGCTCTGGAATACGAACTACATTGCCTACGATCTCGCTAACCATTCCTACAAGTACGCGGACCGCTATACGCCGGAAGAGGTGGAAGCCTTCACGGCTTACACCGAGCACCAGCTGGACCAGGTGGAGCCTACCCTGAACCGCGAGGATCTCAGGGACATCTTCCTCCGCATTTACGGAAATCCCGTGAAGATGAAGGAAGAGTTCGCGGCGGAAGGCTAGTGTTTCAGATGGACGTCGAGCTGCGGGAACGGGAAATCGATGCCCTGTTTCGGCAGCTCCGTATAGATGGCTTCGTTCAGCCAGTACAGCACGGGCCGGTAATCCGGTGAATTCACCCACACCCGTAAGTAAAACTCCACAGAACTGTCATTCAGTGCGCTGATGACGACCGACGGATCTTCCGCGCCGGGCGTTTCGGCGTACAGGATCCGGTCGTCCTTGGCCACGATGCCCAACAGGACCGTCCGGACCTCTTCGGCGTCGCATCCGTACGGGAGACCGACTTTCAGGTCCACCCGCCGCATCCGTTTCGCGCTGTAATTGTTGATGTTCCCGTTGGAGAGGGCCCCGTTGGGGATGATGATTTCCCGGTTGTCCACCGTGAGGATCTTCGTGCTCACGATGTTGATGGCCTGCACGACGCCCGCGTGGCCCTGCGCCTCGATGAAGTCGCCCGCCTTGAAGGGCTTGAAAGCCAGCAGGATCAGACCGCCGGCGAAGTTCTGCACCGTGCCGCTCATCGCCATGCCGATGGCCATGCCGCCGGCGGCCAGCAGAGCCGCGAGGGAGGTGGTGTTGATGCCCAGCGTGCTGATCATCACCATGATGAGGACGATCCACAGGATCGCGGTCACCAGGCTCTGGATGAAGGAAGTGAGAGTGGCGTCCGCGCCGCGCTTGGTGAAGGCCTTCGCGATCACCTTCTTGAACTTCCGAATCAGCCACGCGCCGATGAAGTAGATGATGAGGGCGACGAGCACCTTGAGGCCGAACTTGATGAAGGAGGTGACCATTTCCTCGATAAGTTCCTTCGGCGGGGTGTTGCGGATGACTTCCATGATCTCCGCGCCCCTGGTGGCGAGGGTGTCGGCCGAGAACTTCTCGGCAATCTTCCCGGGATCGGGATTCGTCTGCAGGAGGTGTAAAAGCATGGCTTACAGGTTGTAAATGAGCCAGCCCATGTAAGCCGCCCAGATGAGGAGGACCAGGGATCCGTCCAGCCGGTCGATCTTGTCCTTCTTGCCGACGATCAAGGCCGATGCCAGCGCCAGGGCGCTCACGAGGAGGACGCCGAGGTCCACATAGGTGATGTGGTCGAAGGACAGCGGATGGATGAGGGCCGATCCGCCCAGGATCAGCAGGATGTTGAAGACGTTGGAGCCGATGATGTTGCCGAGGGCGAGCTGCCCCTTCTTCTTTGCGGCCGCCACCACGCAAGTGGCCAGTTCCGGCATCGAAGTGCCGCCGGCGAGGATGGTGATGGCGATGAACTTGTCGCTGACGCCCATGGCGCGGGCCAGTTCCGTTGCATTGTCCACAAAGAGGTTGCCGCCGATGATGAGGCCTGCGAGACCGCCGGCGATCATCAGGAGATAGAGCCAGATGCTGCGCTGCTTGGCGGGTTTCTCATCCTCGTCCGGATGGTTTCCCTTGAAGCTCATCACCATGTACGCGATGAAGACCGCCAGCAGGATGCCGCCGTCCCAGCGGCTCAGGCCGTTGCGGCCGATGCCGAAGATCGTCATTTCGAGGCCCAGGACGATCAGGAGGACGGTGATGAGGATGTTGACGGGAATGTCCCGCTTCTTGTTGGAGGGGGTGACGGCCATGGGCAGGATCAGGGCCGTGAGGCCCAGGATCAGCAACGTGTTCATGATGTTGGAGCCCACCACGTTGCCGATGGCGATGTCGGCGTTGCCCTGGAAGGCGCCGATGAAGCTGACGACCATCTCCGGGGCGGAAGTGCCCATGCCGACGATGGTCAGGCCGATGACGAACTCGCTCAGGCCGAAGCGCCGGGCGATGCCGGAGGCGCCGTCCACGAGGTAGTCGGCCCCGAAGACGATGAGCGCGAGGCCGGCGATGAGAAGCAAAACCTGCAGCCAGATCATTTCACTTTCCGTTTAAGCGCGCACACGTTCTCCACATGCATCGTGTGCGGGAACATATCGACGGGCTGTACCGCCGTGATTTCATAGTCTTCGCAGAGGATCGCCAGGTCTCGGGCCTGGGAAGCCGGGTTGCAGCTCACATAGACCATCCGGTCGGGGGCCGCGTCCAGGATGACCTTCGCCACGTCCGGATGGATGCCGGCGCGCGGCGGGTCCAGGATGATGACGTCGGGACGGCCGTGCTTGGCGATGAAAGCGCCGTTCAGCACGTCCTTCATGTCGCCGGCGAAGAACTGGCAATTGTCGATGCCGTTGGCGGCAGCATTGACTTTCGCGTCCTCGATGGCCTCCGGAACATATTCGATACCAATGACTTTGAAGGCTTTCCGGGAGACGAACTGGGCAATGGTGCCGGTGCCGGTATAGAGGTCGTAGACGACCTCGTTGCCGGTCAGGGCGGCGAAGTCGCGCGCGACGCTGTACAGGCGGTAGGCCTGCAGCGTATTGGTCTGATAGAAGGATTTCGGGCCGATCTTGAAGCGGAGGCCTTCCATTTCCTCGTAGATGGCCTCGTCGCCCTTGTATAGGACGGGAGACTGGTCGCTGATGGAGTCGTTGAGTTTCTCGTTGATGACGTAGTAGAGCGACGTGATTGCCGGGAACTCGGCGGCTACGGCATCCAGGAGGGCGGTGCGCTTTTCCACGTCTTCATAGGCAAAGCATACGATGAGCATCACGGCACCGGATTCGGTGGTGCGGATGAACATGTTGCGGAAGAAGCCGTGATTCTCGCGGATGTTGTAGAATTCGTAGCCGTTACGGATGCAGAACTCCTTGATAAACAGTCGGATAGCGTTGGAAGGCTCCGGCTGGAGCCAGCATTTCTTGATGTCCAGGACCTTGTCGAAGAACTTGCCCACGTGGAAACCGAGGCCCATCCGGTCGTTGTCCGGAATGGCGTCGGGATCCTCGCCCTGGAGGACCCATCGGCGGCAGGAAGCGCTGAATTCCAGCTTGTTGCGATAGAACTGCGTGCGCTCGGAGGGGAGGGTAGGACGGATTTCCGGGACCTCCAGATGCCCGATGCGGACCAGCTGGTCGCACACCTGCTGACGCTTGGCCTCCAGCTGCATTTCGTACGGCAGCGGCTGCCAGCGGCATCCGCCGCACACGCCGAAATGTTCACAGAACGCTTCGAGCCGGTGGGGGGAAGGCTTGACCATCCGGGAGATGAAGCCCTCCATGTAGTTTTTCTTTTTCTTGAAAACCTGGATGTCGACGATATCGCCCGGAACGGCGAAATCGACAAAAACCACCATGCCGTCCACGTGCGCGAGGGCTTTTCCTTCCGCGGCGACGGATTCGATGGTCACATTCTCCAATTTCAGATCGACTCTTTTCCTGCTCATGCCTTCCATTTGTATAATATACAAAGGTAGTCATAATTGTTCAATAATCGGTTGCGGGGAGGGGAGTTTCTTGTGATATTGTTATATTTGTGTTTTGAAACATCATTGACATGCGTAAATCTGACTGGTTCAACCTGATACTCCTGGCATTCATCGTCGGATGCCGTTTTTATACGCCCCTCGCTGACTTCTATGCGGAGCGTCTTTATCCCGTCATTTCCGCGGCGTTATCCTTCTTCGCGTCCTGGCTTCCGTTCTCGTTCGAAGAAATCGTCGTCGGCAGCTATATCCTTGCGTTGATCGTCATTCTCATCGTCGCCGTCGTCAAGAATCAAGGCTTCTGGCACTGGCTCGGCAAGACCGTCCTTGCCACGCTGAGCCTCGTCGTGTGGATGTACATAGGGTGGGGGACGAACTATTTCCGTACCCCGCTTTACACCCGGATGGACGTTCAGCCGGCCTCCTATGACGAGATGGCTTTTTCCCGTTTCCTGACGGATTTTACGAGGGATTTGAACGGTTCCGCGGGGACGGCTGTCGCATTTGAAAGGAATAAGTTGGAAGAGTCCATCAAGGAGTTCTATTCGGCGAACCTCACGGAGTATGGATATACGGCGCTCCGGCCTTGGCAGCATGTGAAAAACCCGCTCTTGAACCCGCTATATTCCGCCGTGGGCGTGCAGGGTTTCATGGGCCCGTTCTTCTGCGAATCCCAGTTGAACATGGATCTTCCCGAGGTGGAAGTTCCGTTTGTGATGGCGCACGAACTCGCTCATCTTGCGGGAGTTACGAGTGAAGCGGAGGCCAATTACTGGGCCTATGTCTATTGCCGTCAGTCTGATATTCCCGGCGTACGATACAGCGCATATCTGGCCTTGTTGCCGTATGTCTCCAATAGCGCTACCACGCTTCTTTCCGAGGCTCAATTCGCTACCTGGAGCGCCTATGTTTCGCCTAAGGCCAAGGCCGATTATGCGGCGAATCGCGAATACTGGGATTCGAAGCGTGTCAAGGTCATCGATAACATCCAGCGCTGGATGATGGACCAATTCCTGAAAACGAACGGCGTGACCGAAGGTGCCAAGGATTATTACGGTGTCATCGGCATGATCATGACGCTGGACGCGAAGCAGGAAGTTTCAGCGCCCGTGCCGGATTACCGCGACAATGGCGCGGTGTTGATGGAAATCTAATCATCCTCCTAATCTGCGTTTCTTGAGCCGAAGGGGGATTGTTTTATTTCCATAACTTAACATAATATAAATTGTGTAACAAAATTACTTACATGGTGCAATGATGCAATTTTTTTCGTATTTTTGCACAAACGAAAGCCACATGAGACGAATCCGTATCTATATCGCAGGCCTTCTGACGGGTGTCACGCTGTTAGTCACGGCAGGTTGCAAAGTGGACAACCGGTTTGACTTGAACAAGCTGGATACTGAATCCACGGTGCTGAAAGGCACCCAATTCAAGATTGGCAGCCTGAAACCGGTATATTTGTGTGATTTCCTCAAACTAGACGGCGTATACATCGTCACGGACGAACGCGGCGATTATCGCATCCGTTTTGATACGGATTCTTTCCCGTTCTATGTGTACGGGCCTCCTGCATCCGGCCAGGACCTGACATATAAATTCGAGCCGCTCGTCTATGAGATGGCCGATCTGTCCGGAATGCTTTCCGAATCCGCGCAGAATCTCGTCGCTGAACTCTCCGAACTGGAGATTGCCCTCAAGGTGAACAGCGGCGTTCCCGCCGTATTTTCTTTCGATGCCGTCCTGGAAACGGCCAAGGGGTCTGAAATCCTGCGTAAATATGCCCTGGATGCCCTTTCTGTGGCTTATGGAAAGACGGAATACATCCTCAATTTGACGGGAAAAGGCAATCGTAACGATGTGATTTATAGACAGATACGAGATCTTGACAAGGTCTTGAACCCGATTCCTGACGCCTTGAAAATCAATGACTTGACGGTCAGTATCGACAAGGACCAGCTGGCGCTTCTGGAACCCGGGACGGAATATGAGGTTTCCGGCCAGGCATCGGTGGACACTCCCCTTTCGTTCTCGGCCGATTCCCGGCTGGACCTGGCCATTCCGATTGAGAAAGCGAAATTGAACCAGGATGAGATCGGGCTCAAGAAAGCGCTTCTTACGATGGATGTCACCAGTACCATCCCTTTGGATTTCTCCGCGTCCGTGGAAGCCTTGGATGACAATGGAAATGTCATTCCGGGCATTTCCGCCAATACGGATGTCCCGATTGCAGGCGGAACCATCGACGCGTCCGTGGAGACGGCTGTCACCGTGACGCTTACGACCGGAGGCGACCTGCGTTTCGACGGGCTCGTCCTCCATCTGTCCGCTTCTTCCAATCCGAAGGTGGCCGGCACCCATCTCAATCAGTCCCAGGGCCTTGAATTCCGGAACCTGATCCTGTCCCTCCCGGACGGTATCCAGGTGAAAAAGGATAAGAACTAACCACAACACTTTATACTATGAAAAAGGTATTCGTCCTGTTCCTTTCCGGTCTGCTCGCCTTCGGCGCTGCAGCCGACCTGTGTGCACAGGATTTTGAAACGGGCTATTTCCTGGGCGGAAATCCCTATGCCTTCCGCCTGAATCCGGCCTTCCAGTCCGAGCGGGGCATCTTATCCATCGGCTTGGGCCAGACCGGCGTCGGTACATGGAGCAATCTGGGAGTCAGTACGTTGCTC
>Ga0310690_10004986_pt1 | contig 18363 bp, 14 predicted proteins | sample AusTroGonzalo_MG_2_FD_207661 | JGI IMG/M metagenome (GOLD analysis project Ga0310690, IMG submission 207661) | Bovine rumen microbial communities from tropical cattle in Woodstock, Queensland, Australia - Gonzalo_04 (v2) (version 2) | ecosystem: Host-associated > Mammals > Digestive system >...
CCTTGTGGGCCCATACGCCGGTGTCCAGATAGGCGGCCTTCTTCTCCAGGTAATTCATGGCCACATACAGGAACTGCAGGGAGGCGCCGCCGCCCAGGAACACCACCTCGTGCGTGTCCGGGATGTGAAGGAGTTCCTTCCAGAGGGCGCGGCATTCGTCCATTACGGCATCCCATTCTTTGGTGCGGTGGGAGATGGACAGCACGGAAATACCCGTTCCGGCAAAGTTGGTGAGGGCTTCCTTGGCCTTTTCGATGGCTACCTGCGGCAGCACGCAGGGGCCTGCATTGAAAACGTGAACTTTCTTAGACATAGTGCTATGAATAATGTTATTACAATTAATTATCAGTTAGGGCTATAAAGGTACAAATTATAATCAATAAAACCTAAATTTCTTCCAATTTGGCAGCATTTTCCATTTTTTCCCGGAAAGCCGGCAAGGCCGACAGCCGCACCCGCGTTTCCAGGGAACATTCCGTGCCGAAGTTCTGGGCCTGCTGGGGCAGATCCATGTCTTTGAGCACCTTCATGACGGTATTCATGGCTTCGTAGCCGAAAGAGACGCGGAACCGCACCCCCGCCACCTTTTCCACCACCCGGGCGTGCGAGAGGGCATCGGCCGTGGAAGTCTTGTAGGCCCGGATGAGCCCGGGAATGCCCAGTTTGATGCCTCCGAAATACCGCACCACCACAACCAGTACATCGCTGAGCCCGGCCGAATCTATCTGCCCCAGGATGGGCCTTCCGGCGCTTCCGGAAGGTTCTCCGTCGTCCGAGCTGCGGAAAACGTTTCCCTGATACCCCAGCCGATAGGCATAACAATGGTGCCTGGCGTCGTGATACTCCTTTCTGAGACCCGCCACGATGGCTTTTACTTCCTCCTCCGTTTCTACCGGATAGGCCAGGGCGATGAAACGGGAACCGTTGTCCTTGAACAGGCCCTCGGAGGGGGCGGCGATGCTGGAATATGCGTCGAAAAGTTCCATTACCACGAATGTAGCGTTTTTTGGAGAAAATTGCAATTGAACCAGAAAAAAGCAGTATATTTGAACTCCCAAAATGACTGACTATGGTATTCAGACTCAAAGTCACCCTTAACGGAATAAAAGGTTTTTACAGAATTTATCATGTACATGGTGCCACCACCCTGTACACCCTGCATAAACAGCTTCGGGCAGATATGGAGTTCCCCCAGGACCAGCTTATCATGTTCAAGGCCCTGGCGGAAGACGGCTCCGTAACGGGCCGATACGGTCTGTTCGACCTGGGCTGCGGAACCGTAGACGCCGTGTCCATGGAGAAGGCTGTCAAAGCCGGTGCCGCAAGCTTTGTCTATTTCTACGACGTAACCAATCGCAAAAGCGTAAATATCTCTGTGGAAGAAGATTCCACCCTTCCTAAAGTGAACCCGGACTTCCCCGTCCTGGTAGAAACCAAGGGCCCCAACCCCATCGAGTTCGAGAACGGGTATGTGGCTTTTGAAGACCTTCCTGAGAAGCAGCGCCACCTGCCCGGTGAAGAGCCGGAAGACCTGGAAGACGATGAAGACTTCGAGGACGAGGAAGAGGAGGAAGAAGACGAGGACGGTAAGGAAATCTTCGACGAAAACGAATAAGAGATGGGGCGGAGCCTGGAGATTATACTCGGCCCCACCGGAGTAGGCAAAACCGCTTACGCCATCTCCCGCGCCCTGGAATGCGGGTCTCCCGTCATCTCCTGCGATTCCAGACAAATCTATAAGGAAATGTGCATCGGCACGGCCGTCCCTTCCGAAGAGGAACTGGCGGCCGTCAAGCATTATTTCATCCGTGAAATCCCCGTCACACGCACCTACAACGCCGGAATGTATGAGCAGGATGCCCTGGAACTCATCGGCCGGCTCTTTGCCGAAGGGCACGAAACCCTGGTGATGTGCGGCGGTTCCATGCTCTATATCGACGCCCTGTGCTATGGCCTGGACGATTTTCCGGATGTACCCCTGCAGCTGAGGGAACACCTGATCGAGTGCCTGAAGGACGAAGGCGTGGAAGTGCTGGCCCAGCAGCTGCGGGAACTGGACCCGGTCACCTACGACGAGATTGATCTTACCAACGGCCGAAGGGTGGTTCGTGCCCTGGAGGTGTGCCTGTACACCGGGCAGCCCTTCTCCTCCTTCAAAACCCGCCGATTCAAGGAGCGGGACTTCGAAATCCGGAAAGTGGGCCTGGACCGCCCCCGGGAAGAGCTTTACGCCCGCATCGACACACGTGTGCTGAAGATGATGGAAGACGGCCTGGAAGAAGAGGCCCGCAGCCTGCTGCCTTACCGGAACCTAACCGCCCTCCAAACCGTGGGTTACCGGGAACTGTTCGAGTATTTCGACGGCAAATGCACCCTGGAAGACGCCGTGCGCCACATCCAGGTAAACTCCCGCCACTACGCCAAGCGCCAGCTCACCTGGTGGCGCCGGGACACGGATATCAACTGGATTCCTTTGGCCGATTAGCACCAGGCCCCCGACTGGAAAGTATCATATGGTATTCGGGCAGGAAATCGGCCAAAAACCTGCCCGAACAGATGAAATCGGAAGGTTTGGGCAGAAAAATGGGCCAAAACCTGCCCAAAGAAGAGGGTTTCTCAGGGAAGCTTAGCCGATACAGGCGCCGTTGGTGACAACCTCCTGGGGCGTGATGAAGCGCATTTTGCCGTCTCCCTGCTTGGCCATGAGGATCATGCCCTTGGACTCGATGCCGCGGATTACGCGCGGGGCCAGGTTGGCCAGGATGCAGATTTGTTTGCCCAGCATGTCTTCCGGACTGTAGTATTCGGCAATGCCGGAGACGATGGTGCGGGTGTCAATGCCCGTGTCGATGGTGAGTTTCAGGAGCTTATCTGTTTTGGGTACGCGCTCGGCTGCCAGTACGGTGGCGGTGCGGATGTCCATGGCGCCGAACTGGTCGAAGGTGACTTCGGTCTTCTGCGGTTCCACCTTTTTGGCAGCTTCTTCGGCAGCCTTGGCGGCTTCGGCGGCTTCCCGTTCCGCCTTGATGGCCTGCAGACGGGCAATCTGGGCCTCAACCTCGGCGTCTTCTATCTTGCGGAACAGCAGCACGGCTTCTCCCAGTTCATGCCCCACAGGCAGCAGCTCGGCGGCGCCCAGCATATCCCAGGAGAGAACAAGTTCTCCGGCCGGGGCCGATAATGACGTATGCAGCGCGCGGCCTTCATCGGCCTTGTAGAAATTCTCGGTGGGGGTGCCTTCTCCGGCGCGATGGTCCTGACCGGCATCCAGACCCACGCGGAGGATGCCGCGCAGTTTTTCGGCGCTGAACGGGGTGAAGGGCTCGAAGGCGATGGCCAGGTTTGCACAGATTTGCAGGCAGGTGTAGAGGATGCTGGCGGTGCGGTCCATATCCTCCTTGGCCACCTTCCAGGGCTCCATGTCGGAGATGTATTTGTTGCCGATGCGGGCCATGTTCATGGCCTCTTTCAAGGCCTCCCGGAAGTGATAGGTTTCGATGTATTTCTCCAGGGCCTCCCGGCAGGGCCTGATGGCTGCAAGGGTTTCGGTATCAATGGCTTCCGGCTTTAAGTTGGCGGGAACCTTTCCTCCGAAGTACTTGTGCGTGAGCACCACCGCGCGGTTGACGAAGTTGCCGAAAACCGCCAGCAGCTCACTGTTGTTCCGGCTCTGGAAGTCCTTCCAGGTGAAGTCGTTATCCTTGGTTTCCGGGGCGTTGGCCGTGAGCACGTAACGCAGGACATCCTCGCAGCCGGGGAAGTCCCGTTCATACTCGTGCACCCACACGGCCCAGTTGCGGGATGTGGAAATCTTGTCCCCTTCCAGGTTCAGGAACTCGTTGGAAGGCACATTGTCCGGCAGGATGTAGGTCCCTTCGGCCTTGAGCATGGACGGGAACACAATGCAGTGGAACACGATGTTATCCTTGCCGATGAAATGCACCAGCCTGGTTTCCGGGTCCTTCCACCACTTTTCCCAGCTTTCCGGCAGGAGTTCCTGCGTATTGGAGATATAGCCGATGGGAGCGTCGAACCACACGTAGAGCACCTTCCCTTCGGCCCCCTCCACCGGAACGGGCACGCCCCAGTCCAGGTCCCGGGTGACGGCACGGGGCATGAGGCCGCCGTCCAGCCAGCTCTTGCACTGGCCGTATACGTTGGTCTTCCACTCCTTGTGCTGTTCCAGAATCCAGTTCCGCAGCCAGGGTTCGTACTTGTCCAGCGGGAGATACCAGTGTTTGGTCTTCTTCTTGACGGGGGTGGAACCGGAAAGCTTGGATTTGGGGTCTATGAGCTCTTCCGGCGAGAGGGTGCTGCCGCATTTCTCGCACTGGTCCCCGTACGCATGGGGATTGCCGCACTTGGGGCAGGTGCCTTCAATCAGCCTGTCCGTGAGGAACATCTTGGCTTCCTCATCGTAAAGCTGTTCGCTTTCCTGGGTAATGAAGTCCTCCTGGTCGTACAGTTTACGGAAAAAGGCCGATGCATTTTTCTCGTGCACCTTGGAGGAGGTGCGGGAGTAGATGTCGAAGTTGATACCCAGGCCCGTGAAAGCGTCCTTCATCACTTTGTGGTACTTGTCCACGATATCCTGCGGGGTAACGCCGGCTTTGCGCGCCTTGATGGTGATGGGCACGCCGTGCTCGTCCGACCCGCAGACGAACACCACATCCTGTCCCCGCATGCGCAGGTAGCGGACATAGATGTCTCCGGGAATGTAGGCGCCGGCCAGGTGGCCGATATGGACAGGACCGTTTGCGTAGGGAAGCGCGCAGGTTACCAGGGTTCTCTTGTAGCTCATTTCTTCAGTCTCCCAAGTTTGATATTGATGGTTTTTTTGATTTCGTTGATGCGGCTCATGCGGGTCATAATGTCTACGGCTTCTTCGGCCGATGCCCCCTCCAGCTTCCGGGTGAGGCTTTGCTGCTGGGCCTGGAGCCGTTTGTCGTGGTACGCCAGGATGGACCGGGGCACGTAGGTGACCAGCCAGGAGTCGTGGGTGGTGAGGGCGTCCGTGAAATTGTGCACCGACAGCTCGTATTTCTGCTGCGAGAGCTCCGCCGCCACGGAGGCCACCTGGCGGTCTTCCCCGTTCAGGAGACCCAGCACAATCTCGTCCTGGTTCTTGCCTTCGTCGTACAGGCGGAAATAGGCCTCGTACGTATGCTCATAGGCCGGATTGGCAAAATGGATATCGTCCCCGGCCAGGGCGGCATCTATGAACTCCGCCACCGACTGGGCGCCATCCGGCACATAGAATTCCGAATCGGATTCAAATTGCAGCGGCGTGCAACCGTCCCGGAGGATGAACGTAAGGAGTTCCCGTTCAGAAGGTTCCAGGATGTCGCTCTCCCTGCCTGCCTGGCGGGATACCCCCGCATCGGCCGTCTGGACAGGAGCTTCGAAGGCCGGGCCGGATGCCTGGCGATCCAACGGGTGCCGGGAGGCTTCCGAGCGGCTGTTCTGCTCCCGCGTCTTGCGCACGCGGTCCTGGATGATATCGCTCTCGATATCGAAGCGCTTGGCTACCTCGTCCACGTACACCTGCCGCTTGATGGCGTCCGGAATCAGGGCCACCGTATCCGCAATCTCGTTGATGAGGTTGGCCTTCTTAAGCGGGTCGTTTCCGGCCTCCGAGAGCAAGAGGTCTGTCTTGAACGTGACGCCGTCCTGCTCATGCTGCTCTATGAAGGCACGGATTTCCTCCAGCGTATGTTTGCGGGAATAGGAATCCGGGTCGTCCCCGTCCGGCAGGAACACCACCCGGGGATTCATGCCCTCCTTCAGGATGAGGCCGATGGCGCGGATGGCGGCATGAAGCCCCGCGCTGTCGCCGTCGTACATGATGGTGATGTTCTCCGTGAACTTCTTGATGATGCGGATTTGCTCCTCCGTGAGGGAAGTGCCGCTGGAGGCCACGCAGTTGAGGATGCCCGCCTGGTGCATGGACAGGACGTCCAGGTACCCTTCCAGCAGGAAGCACTTGTCCTGTTTGGCTATCTCACTTTTGGCGAACCAGATGCCGTACAGGGAGCGGGATTTCACGTAAATCTCCGATTCCTTGGAGTTTACGTATTTGGCCACCTTGTCCGATTTTTCCGTAAGGAGTGTTCTGCCACCAAAGGCGATGACGCGGCCGCTCACCGAGTGGATGGGGAAGATGACGCGGTCGTAGAAACGGTCGTGCAGGGTTTTGTCTTCCCATTCGGCACAGAGGCCGGTTTCCGTAAGGTATTCGGGTTTGTAGCCCGCCTTTTCCGCGGCCTCGGTGAAGGCCTGTTTGGAGCGGGGCGCCCAGCCCAGCCCGTATTTTTCGATGGTCTGGTCCAGCAGTCCCCGGGAGCGGAAATACTGATAGCCGATGGCGTGGCCTTCCGGCCCCTTGAGTTGCTCCTGGAAGAAGTGATAGGCGAAGTCCGACACGGCCAGCAGGCTCTCGCTCCTTTGCCGGGCGGCAATCTGCTCTGCCGTTTCCTCTTCTTCCTTTACCTCGATATGGTATTTGTTGGCCAGGTACCGGAGGGCCTCCGGATAGGTCATGTGTTCGTATTCCATGACGAACCCCACGGCGCTGCCGGCCTTTCCGCAGCCGAAGCACTTGTAGATGCCCCGGGCGGGGTTTACGTTGAAGGAAGGGGTTTTCTCGTTATGGAAGGGACAGCAGGCCACATAATTGGCTCCGCGGCGCTTGAGCGTCACGAAGTCTCCCACCACTTCTTCAATGCGGGCGGTATCCAGAATGAGGTCTACTGTTTCCCTGGGAATCATTACTCCTTCTTAAAATCTACTTCTTTTGCACCGGACAGGTCTGTGACGGTAATCTTTCCGTCCTGCGCCTCCGAGGTGTGTTCCGGTGGGGACTGAGTACGGGTTTGTACTTTCTGGGCATCCTTTTCCAGCTTGGCGGCCCTGAGCAGCACATACAAGTCCCGGCCATACCAGACCAGGGCCAGTGCGCCTATCAGGATGCCGAAGAAGCCGGTGCGAAGAATGAGCACCACGGCCACTGCAATAAAGCACACATCTTTGATAATCCGCCACTTCCTGTCCATGTATCCGAATGAGAACATATTCCTTTCTGTCATTTTGTCATATAACTTACAAAGATACGAAGAATATCACAATAAGCTCAAATAGTGTGCTACAAAAAACCTCCGGCGGTTGGGCCGAAGGTTTTGTTCTAGAAGGGCAGGTCGTCTTCCGGACTGTCCGCGGGCATATCGTCCAGCGACGGGGCCGGGGGTGCCTGGTAGGCCGGGGCCTGCGGAGCAGCGGTATAGGCCGGTGCTACAGGGGCTGCCGGGGCGTCCCCGCCCGCGGGGGCGATGCGCCAGATCTGGAGGTCGTTATACCATCGGCCGTTGTATTCCCGGCTCTTCAGGTTGAAGGAAACCTTCACACGGTCTCCCACCTGGTATTTGTCCAGCTCCTGCACCTTTTCCTGTCCCCATGCCGTAAAGCAGGCCTGGGAAGTGAAATTCCCGTCCGGGAATTCCAGGATGAACTCCTGCTTGGCCCAGGCGCCGCGGGCGGACATGCCGCTCTGGACGCCCAGCTTCTGCCGGAGGGTTCCTTCCAGTTCCAGTGCCATGGGCTTACTTGGTCTCTTCCGGCTTGGCAACGAACGGATGAACCTCCAGGAGGTCTACGTCGAAGATGAGGGTGGCGTTGGGGCCGAGAGCCTGGGGGCCACGCTCTCCATAAGCCATTTCGGCCGGGAGAACCAGGGTGATCTTACCACCTTCGCCGATGAGCTTCAGGCCTTCGGTCCAACCGGGGATAACGCGGTTGAGCGGGAAGGAGATGCCCTCGTTGTGCTCGAATTCGGTACCGTCGATACGGTGACCCACATAGTTGACCTTCACGGTGTCGCGGTCGGAAGTGGCGCGGACGGCGCTGCCGGAATCCTGAATCAGGTATACGATACCGGTGGCGGTGGAATCGGCGCTGTTCTTCACCATCCAGTCCTTACGGTAGGCATCACCCTTCTCCTTGTTCAGGGCACCTTCGTAGGCGGTGCGCTTCTGGAGGAAGGAATTGATGACGGCGTTCATGGTGGTGGGGTCAATCTTGAACTGCTTGGTGAAAGCGGAGTCCTGGACGTTACCCTTGGCGTTGATGGCGTCGTTCATACCCTTGCGGAGCTGGTCCATATTCAGCTGGCCGAAGCCGTTCTGGGAAATGACCATACCGAAGTTGACACCCAGGAGATAAGAAGTGGAATCTACCTCACCTTTGGAAGGGAGCAGGTTGCGGATGGCCTTGGAGCCTTCCACCTTGGTGTTAGAGTTGCAGGCAACCATCAGCACGGCGGCCGATGCGATTGCAATCATTTTGATAAGTTTCATGACTATTGTTGTTTTTAACGTTGTCTGACTGGTTTTTGCGAAACTTTCTTTTCGCAAGTTGCAAAGGTAGCCATTTTTTCTTAAAAAATGTTAATAATTTGATTGGAAATGAAAAATTTGGTTATTTCCCAAGAAATGGCTATATTTAAGGGAATCAATCAAAAGATTGTATGTCCATCGACGCCCAGATCCTTCATTCCAAGCTGAAAACGTTCTTCGGATACGACGCTTTCAAGGGAGACCAGGAGCTGATTATCCGTCATCTGGTGGAGGGTGGCAACGCTTTCGTGCTCATGCCCACCGGTGGCGGAAAGTCCTTGTGCTATCAGCTCCCGGCCCTGCTGATGGAAGGAACGGCCATCGTCATCTCGCCGCTCATCGCCCTCATGAAAAACCAGGTGGACGCCATCCGCGGCTTCGAGTCCGGGGAAGACGGAATAGCCCATTTCCTGAATTCTTCCCTCAGCCGGGTACAGGTGGCAGAGGTTCGGGAAGACCTCCTGAACGGGGTTACCAAACTGCTGTATGTGGCGCCGGAATCCCTCACCAAGGAAGAAAACATCAATCTGCTCAAGGAAATCAACATCTCCTTCTACGCCGTGGACGAGGCCCACTGCATATCGGAATGGGGGCACGATTTCCGGCCGGAATACAGGAAAATCCGCTCCATCATAGAAGAAATCCAGCCGGCGCCGGTCATCGCCCTCACGGCCACCGCAACGCCCAAAGTGCAAAGCGATATCCTCAAGAACCTCCGCATCCAGGATGCCCGGGTGTTCCGTTCCTCCTTCAATCGGCCCAACCTGTATTACGAGGTCCGGGACAAGGTGGAACCGGAGAAAGACCTCATCCGGTTCATCCGGCAGAATCCCGGCAAGTCGGGCATCGTCTACTGCCTCAGCCGCAAGAAGGTGGAGGAACTGGCTCAGCTTCTCTGTATCAACGGAATCCGGGCCCTGCCGTACCATGCCGGCCTGGACGCCAAAACCCGGGCGGACAACCAGGACAAGTTCCTGGCAGAAGAGGTGGACGTAATTGTGGCCACCATCGCCTTCGGCATGGGAATAGACAAGCCGGACGTGCGTTTTGTCATCCATTACGATATCCCCAAGAGCATCGAGGGCTATTACCAGGAAACCGGCCGCGCCGGCCGTGACGGGAAGGAGGGTCTCTGCATCACCTATTACAGCTATAAAGACATCCAGAAGCTGGAAAAGTTCATGCAGGGTAAGCCTGTCGCAGAGCAGGAAATCGGCAAGCAGCTCCTTAATGAAACGGTGGCCTACGCAGAATCCAGCCAGTGCCGCAGAAAGCTGCTGCTCAATTACTTCGGGGAAGACTATGCCCAGGAAAACTGCGGTGCGTGCGACAATTGCCTGCATCCCAAGGCCCGGTTCGACGGCCGGGAAGAGATGTGCCTGGTGATAGAACTCATAGAGTCTCTGCCGGAGCATTTCAAGCTGGAGCACCTGTCCAATATCCTCTCCGGTGTTACCAATGCCATGGTCAAGTCTTACCAGCACGACGAACTGGAACTTTTCGGCGCCGGTAAAGACCACGACACACGCTTCTGGGGGGCTGTCATCCACCAGGGGCTCATCCTGCATTTCCTGGAGAAGGACATAGAGAACTACGGGCTCATTTCCGCGACGGACCTGGGCCGGGAATTTTTCCTCTCGCCCCATGAGCTTCTGCTGGTGGAAGACCGCACTTTCTCGGACGGGGAGGACGAGGATGATGAAGACCCTGCCGTCCCGGGTCAGGGCGGGGGAGACCCTGTGCTGCTGGCCATGCTAAAAGACCTCCGGAAGGATGTCGCCCGCCGGCACAAGGTACAGCCCTGGGTGGTGTTCTCAGATCCTTCGCTGGAGGATATGTCCATCCTGTATCCGCTCACCCTCAAGGAAATGTCGGAAAAGTGCCAGGGTGTGGGAGAAGGCAAAGCCCGCAAGTACGGACAGCCGTTCATAGACCTCATCGCCCGTTATGTGGAGGAAAACGAGATTGAGCGGCCGGACGATTTCATTGTCAAGTCCGTAGCCTCCAAGTCCGGCAACAAGGTGTATATCATCCAGTCCATAGACCGCAAACTGTCCCTGGAGGATATCGCAGCGGCCAAAGGGCTGGAAATGGACGAATTGCTGTCGGAGATTGAAGCCATCGTTTCCACGGGTACCCGCGTAAACCTGAATTATTACATAGACTCGGAACTGGACGAGGAAGTGGTGGAAGAGATTTACGAGTGGTTCCGGGACGAAGCTACGTCAGATTCCCTGGAAGAGGCCATCCAGGCCCTTGCAGGGGATTATGAAGAGGAAGAGATCCGGCTGGTCAGGCTAAAATTCCTCTGCGAGGTGGCCAATTAATTCCTGCAGTTCGGGCACCGTTTCCACTTCCGGAACCACCCAGTTCTGTCCCAGGATAAAACGCGGTACTCCGCTTTTGGCCGACGAAGAGGTTCGGCCGAAGAGTTCATATGCCTTGCGCAGGCAGTCCTTGATCCGGGCGTCTGCCAAGGCTTTTTCGTATTCCGTCCCCAGCAGTTCCCGGGCCAGGTTTTCCGGATCGGTGCCATCCTCAAACAGGGCGTCCCAATAGGCTTCGTAGGCTTCGGGGCGGGCGTACCAGACGGCCAGGGCCAGGCGGGAAAGCTCGCAGGAACCGGCAAAGCGGTCTATGCCGGAGTGGGGGATATAGGGGTTGCAGGCGCTGCTGAGCGGAACAGGGCACAACCTGATGCGGTATTTTCCGGCGGAGAGAAGTTCCGGAAGCAGTTTGTGAAGCCGGCGGCAGTGGGTGCACTGGAAATCAAACAGGAGCGTCAGGGTTTCCGGGGCATCGGCCCGCCCGAGAGAAGGCAGTTCCTCATCCGTAAAGGCGGGAAGGGGAGCGTCCGAGCGTCCGCGGTCGTAAACGGCATCCGGGAGGGTCCGGGACTGGATCACAGCGAAGAGGGCGGCAGCGGTGAGGCCGATGACCATCCACGGCAGCCGGGCCTTCCGCTCCGGCCGGGGAGGACAAAAGAGGATGAAGGCAGCGGCCGCGCAGCCCAGCAGGTGGAGCGCCGTGCAGTACTTGCAGAAGGTATGGAGGACGGCCCCTTGCAAATAGCCGAACCACAGGGCGGCTCCCACGATACAACCGGAGAGGAGGGGAAGCAGACGCCAAAGCAAGCGGTCCAGAGAGGCGGAATCGGCCGATTTCCCTTCCAGGAAGGCCGTACAAAGGGCCAGGAGCAGGTACACCGCCATCGCGGGCAGGCTCACGGGAACACCCCCCAGGAAATAGGCCCAGGGGCTTCCCATTACGCTGTCGCAGGAACTGCCTGCGCCGCAACCTGCCAGCTGCACGCCGGAAAGGGAGTGGAAAAGCATCCATCCGGAGAGCAGCAGGCAGGCTGCGCACAGAAGCAGTACGATAGCCTTGAACCTGCGGAGAGGCATCGGCTAATAGGCGTTGGGGGCGCCGGGCGTCGGCTTGGCCGTGGATACGGCCGCACCGAACGGATAAGCGGCCTGGAGCGGGGCGGACAGCGTCACGCCCGTGCCCACGACCGGCTCGCCTTCCTTATGGGCCTTGCGTAACGGCGTGGCCAGAACCAGTTGGTTCACCTGCTGTTCCCGCGGCATCCACCAGCCGCGCGGCACAATCACCTCGGCGACTACCGCCGTTTCATCGCCCACCAGCACATCCTGGCCGGGCAAGAAGTTCTGAGCGGAAGCGACGGTGACCGTTTTCGCACCGGCACCGGCATTCCCACGCAGGAGGGTGGCGCCGGGCGTGCCAATCTTCGCTATCGTCAGGACTTCCTCGTTACCCACTACGATTTGTCCGCCCTCCACGAGGCCCTCCACGGAGGAAACCTTGAGGTTGGTCGCGCCGGGACTGGCCGGCATCTGCAGGTTCATCGCCCGCTGGATGCGGAAATCGTTCTTGTTGTCGTCCAGGTCGGCACCGTCCGGGAATCGGCCGGCGCTCAGGGCCGGGGCCTGCGGCTGAGGACCGGCACCCATGCCGAACCCGAAGCGGCGGGCGGCTGCCGGAGTGGGGGCGAAGTTGCCCGGTTCCTCCAGTCCGGAATCGGCCTGATAGCCTTCTCCCAGCCAGGGGTCGGTCACCAAACCGTAGTTGAGGGCATCGGCCACGTTACCCTTAGCGTCGCGCAGCGTGATGTTGCCGCCTCCGGAGGAGAGGGCAGGACCGCCGAAGATCTGGTTGGCGGGAACGGCACCCTTGTATCCGCCTGTGCCGGCAACTACCGCTTCGTCAATCGGATGGGCGGCCGAAAGCGGGCTGTCCAGTTCGATGGAGAAGCAAAGGGCCAGAACCGGCTCGTTGCTGTAGTGGGCGTGTTTGGTGGCGGGTTCGAAGCTGATGCCCGTTCCGTTCACGCTGTACGGCATGTTGGAGGCATGGTGGAACTGGAGCGGCTCGGCAAGGTCGAGACCCGTTCCGGCATCCTCGTCCGGACGCAGCGGGCCGTTGAGGGTGTTGCGGGCCGATGCCGTTCCAACCTTCGTAACGGTCACCGTCTCAATGCCATGACCTTCGCTGGCGATGTCCAGGCGAATCTGGTCACCCACGGAAATGTTTTCTACCGAGGAAACCTTGATATTGGTGTCGCCCGGCTTGGCGTCCATGGAAAGGTATCCCTGCGTGCCGGCTTTGCCCACAGCGGTAACGGTTACCACCTCGTATTTCTCCAGGGAGCTGGACACGGCGGGACGGTCTGTTCCATAGCCGATGGCCATCTTGTCTCCCACCTGGAAATGGGCCACGGAAGTGACGGGGATGTTGGTGGAGCCCACGGGAATCTCAATGCCGTGACCGCCCGGGAGAGGCTGCCACACGGTAGTGGGGGAGCCTGCAGGGGCGGGCATCCGGAACATACCCATACCAGGAGCCGGCCGTTCTGGCTGAGGAGCCGTAACCGCCTTCACGGTGCGTTTCTCTCCGCCCACCAGAATCTCGTCTCCGGCCTGGATGCCTTCCACGCTGCGGACATAGATTATGTTGTCTCCCTTGGCGGCGCCCACGGCCAGGCCGGAGCCGGCCATTCCCAGGAGATAATACTGCCCGGGAGCCAGGGTGGTACCCTTGGGAATCCGGATGTCGGAGAACGCCGGGATGTTGGCGGCATGTTCGCGGACGGTCCAGCCGGAAAGGTCCACCGGCTTGTCGGAGGCATTGTACAGTTCGATGAAGCCGTCGGAGATGCTGAATTCGTTGATCTTCACGGGTTTGGTGTTTCTCACCTTCAGCCGGGCGGTTTCGCGGTTGTTGCCCCATTGGGCCACACCCTCGATATCACCGTTGAAGGATGCCGAACCAGGGATTACGTCAAACTCGGCCACAACCATCTGCCCGGGTTCCACGGTATAGGAAACCTCTATCTGGTTGCCGCCTTCCGTGGTGGCTTTCCAACCCTTGGGCACCTTGAGGTTCAGGTTCAGGCCCTCAATGGGCTCGTCGGTATTGTTAACAAAGCGCACCACCGTCTTGGCAGGAGTGCCGGGAACGAAACTCTGTACGTTGGAAGGACGGCCGTCGTTCAGGGAAGGGAATACCTCCAGGGTGGCAACCCGGTAGCGGGCGGCCACCACGTTGGCCTGCACGGCCTGGTTCAGTTCTTCTGTAGGGAAGGTTCCGGCAGCGGTCATGGCGCCTTCGTAGAAGGTACCGGAAGAGCCGTTGGAGTTGTCTCCGCCGTTACCCAGCAGGATGGCGCCCTGCTTGCGCATCGGGTCGTAACTGCTGCGGTCGTTCCGGATGCGGCCGCCGTCGTAATACACCTTCAGATTCCCTTCCTGGGCGTTTCCGCCCATGGAGCGCCAGTGGTGCGGTTCACCGTCGGCCGTGGCCGTGACAAAGCGCCAGGTGATGGTTTCCAGCCCTTCGCAGAACTTGTCGTCAGGGTCGTCGTTCACGCAGCCCACCAGGTTGTTCTCCTGGTCGGTCATGATCCACGGACCCGGGGCTTCGCCATGGTACCAGGCCGGCTGGTTGCCGAAGTAAGTGGTTTCCATGGTGCCGTCTCCGTCGTCCCGGCTGTCGGTTTCGGCGTTGCCGTAGTCGAAGCAGCAGCCGGAGTTATAATGATGGCCGCTGATAACCCAGTACTGGCCTTCGGCCTGGTCATCCACGGCCGTGCCGGCAGGGTCGTTCAGGCGCATGCCCATGCCCGGGGCGATGAAAACGCCATATACTTTGTGCCCCATCACGTTAACGGGAGCCCAGTCGGCCACGGGAACGTTGTTGTAACCGCCCATGGCAGGGCCGCTGAAGCCTCCGCGAGGGGCCTGGTAGAGGTGATTGCCCTTGCCGGACTGGTCGTACAGGACCGTAATCCAGCAATAGGTATCCTTGCAGAAGGCATCCTGGGAGGCGGCATCGGCATAACCGCCGGCGTCGGCAGCCGTTGCCTTCACTACGCCGATATCCAGGGTCTTTCCGTCCGACTGACGCATAATCTGGTACAAGGGACCGTTGTAGGCCGCGTAGAGCGCACGCGTGGTACTGTGGGCAGCTACGCAGGGAGCGCCGCCGCGTTCATAGACGTCGCACGGGCCTTCCGGACGGGGAAGGGCGGAACCGGAGAAATGGTTGCAGGCAATCACGGCTCCCAGCACGATGAGGCCGGCAATTGCACCAAAGAGGATTTTTTTCATATATCAGGTATTTGAATCGGATTTAGAGGTAAATGAGACGGGATATCTTATCCGGGGCGAAGAGGCGGGCGGCCATTTGCCGGAGATCTTCCGGAGTAATGGCTTCCAGGCATTTCCGGGTTTCTTCCGGGCTCATGATGGAACCCCAGGCCAGCATGCTCTTTCCCATCGCGAGGCACTGGGCCTCTCCCGCTTCCGAGCCGATGGCCAACTGCCCCAGAAGCTGCTTCCGGTAGCTTTTCAGCTTGGCCTCACTGAGGGGAACCTCCCGCAGCCGGGTCAGGATTTTGCCGATGGCTGCCAGGCAAGGCTCCAGGTTGGGGCGGTCGCAGCCGAAGGTGATGGCCACGATACCGGTGTTGGAATACTGCGTGTAGGAACACTCAATGCCATAGACCCATCCCTTCTTTTCCCGGAGTTCGCCGTTCAGGAGGGAATTGGAAGCGGGACCGCCCAGGATGTTCACCAGCATAGCCGCCACCATCCGGTCCGGCATCTGGTACAGAGAGGGCGCATAGCCGCCCAGGACGGCGTTTACCTCGTGGTTCCGTTTGTCAACAACCTGATGGAAGCTGCCGTTTGCGACTACAGTGGGGGCCCCACAGCCATTTGCCCGTACAGGGTTGCAACGCGACGGCTGGGGAAACCCCATCGCCACCGCAGCGATTCTGGCTAAAACCTGTTTTTCCAGTTTGCCTTCCTCTTCTCCCGCCACAACGGTCAGCGCCATCCTTTCGGGAGTAAAGAATGTTTTCACGAAACTGCGGAGATGGTCGGACGTAATCTTCTTGACGGAAGCCGTTGTGCCCAGGATGGGTTGCTCCAGGGGATGTCCCTTGAAAAGGAGTCCCTCGAATTTGTCGTAGACATCCTCGGCGGGATTGTCTTTATAGGAGATGATTTCGTCCAGGATTACGCCCCTTTCGGTTTCTATCTCGTCTTCCGGGAAGGTGGCTTCCTGGGCCAGTTCGAACAGCAGGCGGACAGCCTTCCAAAGGTCTTCCTTGAGCACGGTGGCGTGGAGGACAATCTCTTCCTTGGTGGTGTAGGCGTTCAGTTCTCCGCCCAGGCGGTCCAGGTAACTGTTGATGACGGAGGCTTTCTTACGGCGAGTTCCGCGGAACAGGGCATGCTCCACGAAATGGGCCGTTCCGGAGGGGAAACCGGCCTCCTGCGCTGTTCCACAGCCGATAGAGAGGGCACAATACGCTACGGAACGTCCGCTTTGACGGACGGCGTATTGAAGCCCGCAGGGAGAAGTCCCGCTTCTCATCTTCCTTTGGCCATCCGCTTCAGGTCCTCGGCAAGGAAGCCTACGCCCGCCTTGCCCGTAATTTTGTGGCGGCGGAGGTAGCAGAGGGTGTGCGTTTCGGCATCCACCAGCATCTTGTAACACCAGGCGTTGGCAGCGGGGTTGGAAGGTGCCACCACAAAGCCCACCAGGGTGTTGTAGGAGCCCAGCTGGAACATACGGTCTGCCTCTTCTTCGTCGTCGCAAAGGAGGATGTCATCGTCCAGGTACTTCTCTCCGTCCCGTTCGGAAACCTGCGGGGCAATATCGGTGATAGCCAGATAGATACGTTTGTTCCTGACGTCCTGGGCATACTTGTCGGAGAACCAGTCTTCCATCTGGTAGGCGGTCTTTTCCGACTCCATGGCGGCCAGGGTGAAGGTTTGAACGGCGTTCACCAGGGCGCCCAGATACAGCAGTTCACGTCCGCCGGTTCCATCGGCCGCGCAAACCGGCAGGGAGATGACTTCCGGCATCTTGCCCACTCCGTCCTTGGCGGCAGGGTCTCCTTTCACCAGCGTGAGGAAAGTGATGCCGGGTTCGGCTTCGGCCTTCAGCTTAGTGTCCGCAAGGAGCAGGAAATAATACTGGTCCGACGTTTTGCGGGATTCGAACTCTGCAGCGGTGCAGAATTCAAAGGCCGATGCCTTCCAGTGATTCAGGACCTCCTGCCGGAGGACGCCGTCCAGGATGGCGTTGCCGGAGAGGACCACCTGGGTGACCTTGTCCGTGAAATCGTTGAGCCGGTATTTACGGGTGGTGACGGTTCCCTGGGCGAAGAGGGTGAGGCACAGGAGGCCGGCGGTTATGGCTGCGAATACTTTCTTCATATCCTATCAGTTTTTATTGTGCTATAAATGCGTATGTTATGGTTCCAATCTGGCGGGCGGGGGCCGTCTGCGAGGCCGAAAACCTGGACAGCCGGGCGGCGCGGACCGCAAAGGTGCGCAGGCAGTTGTCGGCCGTGGAAACACCTTCGTCCACTTTGGCGTTGACCACGGTGCCGCGGTTGTCCACGGTGATGACTATCGTTACTTCTCCGGCACCGTAGCAGCGGTATGCCGGGATGGGAAGGTGGGAGGCCTTGCGCCCGTCCAGGCTCCAGGAAAGGACCGACGGGCCGCTGTACGGCTTGGGCTCCGCCTTCTTGTCTTCCTTCTGCTGAACCGGACTGGCCACGTAGTCTTCCGGGTTTTCCTGCACCCGGTTCTGACCATCCTTCAAGTCCTGTGCCAGGCGTTCGGCTTCCCGGTACAGTTCATCGGCATTGGTCCCGCGGTCGTCCTTTAGCTGGGAACGGTCCACCGTAACGTTCCGGATGGGAACCCCGGCCGATGCCGAAATGAGGTTTTCCAGCAGTTGGGCGGCGTTTTTCTTCAGTTCCCGTTCTTCCCGGATGCGCTCCTGCTCTTCCTGCTGGGAGAAGTCCAGCACGAAGCTGTTTTCCCGCTGCACTTCGTATCCGATCCTGACCAGGAGCAATACGATAATCACCGCGACATGGATAATCGCGGTGATGTATAGCCCGGCTTTCTGGTCAGGACTCAGTTTCATGCATTCTTCTTTTTCTTGCCCCGTTTCTGTTTAAGCGCCTGCTCCACCGTTGTGGTGAGAACATCGATGGCCACCTTGTTGTGCCCGCCCTGCGGCACGATGATATCTGCATACCGCTTGGACGGTTCAATGAACTGGAGGTGCATGGGTTTCACCGTGTCGCAGTAGTGCTCGATGGCGGTTTCTATGTTGCGCCCGCGTTCGGCGATGTCCCGGACGATGATGCGGAGCACGCGGTCGTCGTCATCTGCATCCACGAAAATCTTGATGTTCATCTGGTCCCGCAGTTCCTTGCAGTTGAAGATGAGGATGCCTTCCACGATGATTACATCGGCCGGTTCCACCGTGATGGTTTCCGTGGTGGAACGGGAGCAGGTGATGTACGAGTACACGGGCTGCTCTATGGTTTTGCCGGATTTGAGCTCCCGGACTTGCTGGCACATGAGCTTCCAGTCGATGGCGTCCGGATGGTCGAAGTTGATGTTCTTGCGCTCTTCCGGCG
>Ga0310690_10004988_pt1 | contig 18359 bp, 28 predicted proteins | sample AusTroGonzalo_MG_2_FD_207661 | JGI IMG/M metagenome (GOLD analysis project Ga0310690, IMG submission 207661) | Bovine rumen microbial communities from tropical cattle in Woodstock, Queensland, Australia - Gonzalo_04 (v2) (version 2) | ecosystem: Host-associated > Mammals > Digestive system >...
TCGTATTCCTCGCTTCCATCTATATAGATCGCATCGAATACATACCTCATGTACTCTCTCGCGTTGATGTAAAAGCACCATTCATCTGAATATGGCTCATGTACATCACATCCTATTTCACAGACCATAAGAGCATGGCTTACTTCCTTAAATCGCCGTTTGTTCTCCTTCATGGCCCGCTCAAGCTCTGCCTTCCGGATCTCACGCTTCGTTCTGATCCCGAACTCAACGGCCTTGTTATCGGAATGCTCATATGTCCCGCCCAGTGTTATGAATGCATCCTTGAATCCAACACCGTCCATATCCTGGATAAAGGAGAATACATCCCACTGTTTGGCACATGTGAAGCAGTAAGCAGACTTCTCATGAACTCGCATTGACGGGGTTCTGTCATCATGGAAGGGACAGCAGCACATCCTATTCTTTATGGATATGTGATACATCCCCGATATGACATCTGACATATTTACACTTTCCTTAATCTCTTCACTCGTCATTGCTTAACAGCTCCCTGATCCGCCTGCCTGTCTCATCCTTCTCGCAGAATGTGACTTCCATGTCATATTTGTCACACATTGTACGCAGGATCTTGTAAAGCTTATCTCCGCTGGTAGCCTTTGGAGATTCCTTGAGCCGGGGATTCTGCCAGAACTTCACATCATTCAAGGTTGTGTAGCCCCGTCCGTGCTCTATCAGAACTATCACCTTAATACCGATCTCATTGGCCCGCTGGATCTCCGCCCGGAAGCGTTCATGCTCTGCAGCATTGGATCCAACATTGGCACAGATCTCTGACAGGTTCTGCTTACGGTCAACAACCACATCAGGCTTTTTGGGGTTCATATAGTCACCAACATACAGTTTTGAACTAAAGAACTTCACATCATGCTCTTTGAAGTCCTTAAGGATCCTCTGTATGGCCTTTGGCTTTTCCCGCGTATCAATCTGTATGATCATTTGAATGGCACAGCGTCCTCATCACTCACAGGAACATCCATGACAATATCCCCGTTTTCCGACAGGATCTCAAAATCATTGATCATGAGATACGGATACTTCTTGCCGTCCTTGCCTACGTTGAAGGATTCGAATGCACTGTTGATCAGAATTACGGTTCCGTTCGGAATGTCTACACCCTTCTTGAACCGAACATCCTTGTAACAGTTCTCCCATTTGTCCTGGTCATTCTTCCTGCTGATGGAGTAAGAATATCTCGGGAACTGTCCCTTATCATCTCTCCAGATCCTCAAGCCTTTTTCATCTGTTGCAAATACAAGTCCCATATCATCACTCCTTATCTGATGAAGCCTTCAACCGCTTCATTAAATGTATGTAGTCTTCGTGTGTCAGTTCTTCTATGCTCTTCTTTTTGACATCAGCCAGGATCACCTTGGCAGAAACACCGGTCCGCTCCAGTTCGGCATTGATAGCCTTAATCTGTGTCTCATTGATGGTGTCAGGCTTCTTTGCTTCTTCCTGGCCGTGCTTGTTGGTGGCATCTGTGTCCTTCTCATTGTCGATGAGAAAAAGTCCCGCGAGACTGTACTTCCTTGCATAGCTGATGGCTGATCCCACTCTCTGTTCAGCCGACATATTCCCGCGCTTCTCGTCACCGATCTCTGCAAAGCCGTAGATCTTCGTTCCCTTCCCGGAATCGTTGTCATATAACAGGGAAGTTGCTTTCACAAATATGCGTCCTGCTATCTCATGAAGTTCTGTCTGAAGCTGCAGTGTGCAGTTGTACTTGTTCAGCAGTGGCTTAACTGCCTTCTCAATGTCTTCACAGGATCTGTAGTTATATGATCCGTACTCATTCTTTTTGTCCTTCGGCACAAAGAGCTCCTGCTGGATCTTGAGAAGCTTAACCTCAACACCGCTCATGCTCTCAAGCTCTTTTGCAACCGCTTCTTTTTCTGCTTTTGTAGCTGCCATCTCTTACTCCCTTCCTCTCTCATTGCTCACATCAATGCTCACTCCGGCAAAAGCCAGAGCCATGCCCGTGAATGCTATAGCCAACGGAATAAGCGTGTACTCGCCTATGGCTCCGCCGCCTATAAACAACAGGAAAACTCCTATGAACTCCATGATTTTTGCTGTAAATCTCATCATCCTACTCCTTTAATCCACTTCACCCAAACCTTCCCTTGAGTGAGCTCCATCCAGTCAACACACCTGTCATAATCTGTGCGGTAGATGTCTACCACTGTGCCCTTCCGAACTCCGCCGCCTTCGGCTCCTGTGTCATTACATTCGAAATATCCCAGGAACTCTCCTTCCAGTGTGTAGATGATTGCCACATCACCAATATGGTCGATACTGCAGGCACATCCGCCTTCATGTACTGCACTGCCATTGGCTGTATGGTGTCCTACGTCATAGGCCGTGGTGTTCATCTTCTGGAAGCCATTAGCTTCAAAATCAATCTGCTTCGGTTCTTCCGGTGGCGGGCATTTCGCTCCGATCAGAATGAAAAAGGCTGCCACCAGGATCAGTGCTACTGCCTGTCGCATAATGTCACCTCAAGTTTGAACATGTCAGCGATCTGGCAGAGCTGCCTTGCACTCAAGGCCCTGTTCTTCATCAGATAGGAAACACTGTTTTGGCGGATCCCGAGCTCATCAGCTATGTCAGCCTGTGTTACTCCGTACAGAGCCATGGCTCCTCTGATCTTCCGATAGAGCGATTCTTCATTAGATTGTGAATATGTAACTGCTCCTCTCATTTACCACTCCCTTCGTTGCATTGTCGCAACATTCTGGATAAAAAAAATTAGATAAAATACTCGTCTGCACTGATCTCATAGGTTTCACAGATCTTCTTAACCTGCATGAGCGTGAATGGCTGCTTGCCGTTCATCTTCTCGCTCATATTGGCCGGAGTGATCTCCAACAGTTTCGCCAGCTCCATCTGTTTGATGCCATTTTCAGCACAGAATCCCTTGAATTTCATAAGTTTTTCCATGGATAGCCCCCTTTCTTTCAATATGTTGTGTTGCTTACTCGCAACATCTACAATACCTATTATAATCATTTGTTTCGATATTGCAACACCTTTTTATCATTTTTTAGTATTGTTTTTTTGCTTTTTACGATATAATGAAAGCGGGAAGGGGGCAATTATTATGAGAATACTTGCAGAAAGATTGAAACAATTAAGAGCGGAGAAAGATTTATCTATGGAAGAACTTGTTGCAGATATGAACAACAGATTCCATCCGGAGAAGCCACTTAACAGATCTATGGTGTCAAGATGGGAGAGCGGAGACAATGATCCGACACTTGAGAAGGCCAAGCTCTTATCAGAATACTTTGATGTGAGCCTGGATTACTTAATAGGCCTGTCGGATGTCAGGACACCTTCCAGAGTTCTTACTATGAAAAAGAAGGGAGAAAACCATGACGATTGACAAACTACCGTCCGGAGCTTACCGGATCCGGCACACGGAGAACAAGAAAACATATTCCATGACGGTACCATATAAGCCGTCAATGAAGGAAGCGTTCACGCTGATCCAGAACAAGATCAATCACACGAATGAGGAGCCAATGACATTCAAGCAGGCCGCAGAGGAGTATGTAGCATCAAAGAAGAATGTGTTATCTCCATCTTCCATAAGAAACTACAATTCCATCATAAAGAACCTGCCAAAGCAGTTCCTGGAGACGGATATACATGCAATAGATGATTTGACAGTGCAGAAGCTGATCAATAACTATGCTGCAGAGCACAAGCCAAAGACAGTGCATAACCTCTGTGGCTTCGTTCTGTCCGTTTTACGGCTGTTTTTGCCGAAAGCCGATATATCTGTCACCTTACCGCCAAAACCTCGTACAGAGCGATATACACCTACCACAGAAGACGTTAAGAGGATAGTTGAAGCGTCAAAAGGAACTCCGTATTCTATTCCGATAAGATTAGCCTGTCTCGGATTGCGTAACAGTGAGATCTGTGCACTCACCATATTCGATCTTAAAGATGATAAGCTGACCATCAACAAAGGCTGTGTCCGGTCAGAGGATGGTTATGTGGTCAAGGATGTGCCAAAGACAGACGCTTCCAACAGAGTGATTGTACTTCCTCCCGATCTGGCGGAAGACATCCGGGAGCAGGGATACATATACAAGGGATACCCGCAGCAGATAGATAAGCACCTGCGGAGAATGCAGAAAAAGTTGAACATACCATCATTCGGAATACACCGCCTCCGGCATTTCTTCTGTTCATACGCTCACGATACGTTAAAACTATCGGACCAGACCATCCAAGCACTGGGCGGCTGGAACACCGATTCGGTGATGAAGTCCACTTACAGACATGCCATGAATGAGAGTGAAGTTCAGGAGACGATAGCATCCAATTTTTCTTTTTTATGACAATTTCGTGACAATATATGACAAGATGGCCGTCAAAAAGTGTCAAAAATGGTTTACATATTATCAGTCACACTGATACATAAAGGGTCAAAAAAAGCCCGTAACCAAGCACTTTTCAGCATGATTACGGGATTCTTGAAAAAATCGGAGTGACAAGACTTGAACTTATCACCTAAACCGCTATAAGCCAGTATTCATAAGGGTTTAGCGGTCATGGCTTCAATTTTCGTGACAATATATGACAAGATTTTCCGGGCAAGCGCGGCACACTCATCATGAATGCACCGCGCCGATAACGGGGGTTATGTTAACGCTTGAGCGATTAACACCGTAGGACCGGAAGGAGCTCTCCGGTCCCTTGAAAGGAGTGCCAGATGACAGTATCAAGGCATGATCAGGATGCCCTGCTTAAGCAAATTTAAGATGGCAGTGTTCTGCCCTGCCGCGCCAACATACAATCCATTGAAGTTAGCATTGTAGATTTTCTTCCTATAAGAATAAGAAGATTCCATTCCGAGTTCATCCAGAGCGTTCACGATGGATTCACCGCCGCCAACGTACTGCGGGAAGTATTTTGTCTCTTCATCCCATTTGGTTAAGCCATACAGGACCACCTTGTTACACAGATTACTTACGTAGGTAGATGATGTGGCATAGCCATCCTTCTTAAGAAACTCTGCATACTGCCTGTAATCCTGCGCTTCCTTAAGATTGGCATATCTGGAAGTGCTGATGAAGTCATAATATCCCGCAACACCTGCTGCATCGTCAGTATATACTCTGAAGAAATCATTGATGGTGGTGAGCGTTCCGGGCTTGTACTCTTCCTTTGTCTTAAGATTCACTGCAGGCTTCTTTGCCTGGATCCATGCACGGCCTGCCTTAAGACCAAAGTGATTGTGATAATTCTTCGCAAGTCCGCTCTTTCCACAGGCACCTTCCACAATGGCCTGTGCGATCACAGTGGAGACTACTCTGTAACCACGTGCAAACCCTTCACGCTGAATGATAGGCGCGATATAGGTTATAAAGTTTTCAGCGTCTGTATGCGTATATCCCATAATCATATCCCCATAGTGGCAAGAACATAGCCAATGATGCCAGCGATCAGAGCTCCGGCAATCGCCCACACAAGTTTATCCCAGTTCTGCGCAGGTTTATTTTCAATCACTTCAAGCCTGTCACCTATTTTGGTCTGTTCTTTTGCCATAGATGCCATGTTGGCAGCCAATTCTCTGACAGAAGCGGTGAGCTCCATCATCTGACCAACAGCGTCTTCAAGTTTTGTTATGCGCTTATTCTGCCGTTCGTCTTCGGCTTCTATACGCTTCGCAAACTCATTATGAACTTCAATAGAGACAAATTCGTCACTCATCCTTAACGGCCTTCCCATCAACCCAAGCTTCACAGAAGCTGTAAATTGCACATGACAAGATACCGCTGATGGTACCGATTATGATGACTGTCTGATTATCAGACGCGATACCGCTGATTGATGTGGCAATGCTTCCCAGGAAGGCAGCCACGCACAGCCAGAATTTACGGCTCATAAGTTTATTCTTCATATTCTTCTCCTTCATATCGGATACCCGCAGGCAGATGCCAAAAACGCAAGCACAAACCCTGCAATAATCAGTAGGTGTGCAAGCATTATCTTAATGATTTCGTTCATGATGGCAAAGTGACATTTTGCAATTTCGCACCCTTGATGGTAAGGGGTATATCAGCGCCATTGTTAGCGGATGATGTGCCACCTGCCGTGTTTCTATAACAACTACCAAAGGTTATTGTCGTATCGTCATCATATCTGACAATACGGTAATAGAAATAACTGTTACTGCTATATAGTCCCATCATCGCACAATTATTACCGCTTGTATAATCATCTAAATCGGTTGATTTGAAATAAACCTTGAACCTTGCATCATTAGCTGTAGATGCCCTATATTCAATAACGATATAATCATAATTGCTGATATTGTCCGAAAGAGTTACCGCCTGTAACGCGAAACTTGATGTAGGCGCGTTATTCGTCCAAAGCGTAGTCTCGGTAATGCTACCGCCCCCGCCTGCGGTCATAGGTACAAATGCCATAATTTTCTCCTTTAATTCGTGATACGAACCTTAACGCTTGCGTTATTAGCAAGTGCATCAAAAGCTACAACTGCCTGCCCTGTGGTAACGGTAACACTTGTGTATGCTATCGCATCTCCTGTCCCGTCATCTATGAACGGCTCTACAACGCTTGTGGTAAGTATTGCGGCATCTGTAATTGTTACGGAAGTAGCTGCCGCAAGTACCGATACGGCACTGGACCACTTAACTTTTGCTTCCAGAGTATCAACACGGCCTTCAACCTCATCAATGGCATCCTGCACATCCGTGGCAGTAAGTCCGCTTGTAGCATTGTCATATGATACCTGGCTGGCTGATGGAGTGCTTCCACCACCTGCGGCATTCTCCCACTTCTGCGAAGTACTGTTATATGTCAGTACCTGTCCATTGGTAGGTGAATCTATATCAACATCCGTCATGTTGGCAAGCGCATCAGGGTTAGTCTGCTGTGAGTACCAGTACGCATTGTTATGGTATGCGGGATCTGTAGGACCTACGGGAGTGCCACCTCTGGTACCTACGGCATACGCTTCTGCATCTTCCTCATCATCTTCTGCGGAAGCAGCTGCAGCCACTGCATCATCACGGTACTCCTTCAGTTCCTCTGCATGAGAGAGCATCTCTTCAAGATCAGGTATAACTTCAAGCACTGCGGATCCCAGAGAAAGTACCCTGTCATCTATGTCATCTATGCCCTTTGACATGGCATTAAGGTTATCCTCATTCAAGGCAGGTGTGGTATCATTCACCCAGTCAATTCGATCATAAAGTTTGTCCATAGTTTTCTCCTTATTAGAAGATGTCAAGCTCACCATCAATGAAGGTGTCCTGCAGGTTCTGTATACCGTTTAGCTGACGCTGAAGCACGTATGATGTGTACGTTCCTTCGGAAGTGGTTATTTCAAGCTCATCACCTGTCTCAAGGTAAGGCAAGCCTGCACACCACATTTCAAACGGGAACCAGCTCACCGACTGCATCTTGAGCACCATTGCATCTGCGTAGTCACCAACATCGGAATCCGTCCAGATAAGATTCTTAAAGAGCCAGTTGTCTGACATGTTATAGTCAGTAGTTCCGTCAGCGTTGACTGTCCGCTGAAGCACCTTCTCCACTTCTTGATTGTTCTCATCAAGGCCCTTGTAGGTGATTATGAGATAGCGGAAAGTCTGCACACCCTGCGAATCTGTCCACAGTTTTGAGTACATTGATTTATTGCCCCGTACGCTGTTACCATTCGGATACAAGCTATCTGACGGATACAAGGTATCTGATGGCAGCAGGCGGGAGTTGTTGAGTGTAATTCCACTAAAAAGATCTGTTTCACGGTCAAGCTTCCCAAACTGGCATGACAATTCATAAACAGCAGATGACGCTTCGCGCAAAGTTATATCTGGAAGCTGAGACGGAATAACATTTATTAAATTTGCAGATGAGATGTCTGTATATCTGTACGTCTCATTCCATCCACCATACTGCCATGCAGTATTGTGAGATTCCCCGAGATAATCTTTAAAAAGGTAAAAATCTGAAACTATGCTAATAAGATATTGATCCCTATAATATGCATATCCCCATCGCCCATCTGGCGCAATGCTCTCACCAAAGCGAACGACATTGTAAGATCCAGTGGCTTGAGCATTGGAACACACACTGAGTTGATAAGGAATATGATAATAAATCTTTACACAATCGGTTAATGTGGTGTTCGACAGGTCTTTAAATGTCCCCACTACATTAGACAAGCCTGCATTATAAGCTATTGTTGAATACCACGATTTCGTTCCATTTGATTTTTCAACACATATTCCAAAATAGTCATGCCATCCTAAATATGAACCGAAATATGTCCCGCTTGAAGATTGAGGATTCATGAATCTATTCATGTATCCTTCCGAAACATTAAACGATAAGCTCATTAGCCTATCAATTTCATCGTAATAACATTGCTCTAACCTTTCCAAATCATAAGCGGATTTTATCTTATAGGCATAATCCGGATCTAATGTACTTTCGGATTCAGCCGCGCAAGCAAATAAATAACCCGTATTGCTGGATGAGGTTTCCGCACCATACAAGCCGTAATAATTCAACGGGCTATTAACGCCATACTTCTCTTTATAAGAAATTGAACCGCCGCTCAATTTTCGGTCTACACCTGTTCCAGCATATGATCGCGTAATTTCTACTTTTTCAAAGTCATCAATTTCAATTTCAAAATCATCAAGCAGTACATTTCTAATATCATAAAATGTTACGGGTAAATTCGGATCACTGAAAGATTCATCAATCATCAAATTAGCCTTCTCATCCAGATACGCAGACTTCAGCTTGTTATATGCCGTCACCTTCCTAATACCTGTCGAAAACTGCATAGGGCACTGATCTACAGTGAAAAATCCCATAGGAATCTCATACCAGTCAAGATCCCCATTCTCGTCAACGAACTGAACCTCTATAAAAGCCTGTATCTGTCTGCCTGTGATGTTCGGATGATTAAAATACTGAAACTCAAGGCTTGAACCTTCGCAAAGTCCAAACTTCAGCTGATTACCAGTACACATCCGCTCATCTATCTTTACAGATTCCTTGACCAGAGTGTCATTATCAATAGTGAAATCCACCGAGTTATCATCGTTTAGCACCTTAAATATGTAATTCTTAAGTCTCCGCCCATCACGGAGCGCATCTTTTACCCGAACAGGAACCTCTATCATGCTTATCGCTCCTTCAGCGTGATCTCCAGTACATCAACAAAGCCACCATCTGCAGTCAAGGTATGCTGCTTATTCTCAATGGTGTAATATGCATCTATCGCTTCGGACACACCCTTGTTGGTAACATACACATTGCAGGTAATAACTCCGTTATCCGCAGCTGTCTCAATGATGTCAGTGAAGTCTGCCAGTGTGATGGATCCAGTCTTGTCAGAGCAGACAACCTCAAAGGATCCCTGCACCTTCTCCGCAATGATAACTCTATGCTCTACATAGTTGCCGTCCTGCCAAGTCTCATAAAGCGTGCTGGCATCCATGGTGTAGCTGTCATTCACGATATAATCTGTTATGTTGGTCTGACCAATGATTATGTTATGCATTGCCTACTCCTACTAACTGCGTGTTTCTTGCCTGCTGCTGTTGGATAACCCGGAACAAGCGCTGACCATCTACGTCAAGCTGTACGTTCACATTTTCTCCACTGGCTATAATGGGAAGATAATATGATAACAGCTCATACAAGGATCCTGTGCCGTTATTCGTTGCAGTGATCTGTGGTGTGTACGGCTGTATGGTCCCGATCGCCGTGGGAGATACTGCCAAAGTCATGTCCGCCATAGCTCCGTTAATGGTATCCATGCCGCGCTCTATACCTTCGGCAATACCGGCAGGAATCCAGTATCCGATTTCGTCACGGAATACCTTTGAAGGGGATCCGATCTTGAGATTATCCTTGAATCCCTGTATGAGATTTTTGGCCAAATCTCTCACCCAATCTGTTAGGCCTGTCCATGCATTTTTAATACCATTTTTAAGGCCTTCCACAATATCTCTGCCCACATCCGCGATTCTACTTACCAAATCCTTTAATCCATTGATTAACTTATCTCCAAACTCTCGCGCAATATTGCCTGCATTCTCGCGCATATTTGAGCCGAATGATCTCACATTGCTCAATACATTTGAGAATATCTGCACAATTTTACTCGGCAACATCATCAATTTATTTACAAACTGCGCAACAGCTTGCCCTGCAAAATATGCCATTCTCTCCGGTAACTGCGAAAGCCATGTTTTCACAGTTTCAATGATATTTGACATTGTAGTTTTCACATTCTCGATGAATTGAGTGCCATACTGCATCAGCAGAGTTCCGATCTGCACAAGCATAGTGATTATCGCATTAAACAGCAATGGCGCATTGGTGGCAATGGCCTGCGCCAATTGGCTTATGATCTCCGGTGCTTTTTCTATCAGCACAGGCACTGCAGAAATTAGGCCTTGAGCCAATCCCATCATTAAGGCGATGGCGGCCTCAACCATAAGATCAATATTATCCACGAACATTTGTACGATTTGCAATATCACCTCTACGATTTGCGGTATCAACTCTGGCAGAGCCTCTGCGATGCCCATTGCCAAACCCAAGATTATCTGCATTCCACCTTGCAAAATCTGCGGCGATGCGGATAACAGGCCTTGCAACAGTTGATCTGCGATCTGCAACGCTGAATCTATAATCAAATCCAGATTATCAAGAATGCCCTGCAATACAGCCTCAAGCAATGCTAATCCTGCATCTACGGCCTGCGGCAATATCTCAATTATCATATTGAGGCCATCTGCAAGAATCTGCCCAAATGCCTCCATCGCACCTTCAAGGCCGCCTTCCGTAAAGGATTGTGTCAGCTGTGATAATCCGTCAGCACCAAACTGTACAAATTCACGTAATGTTGGAGTAAGCTGATCTGATACCGCGATCTGTGCACCTTCAAGAGCAGACTTAAACAGCGTTACATCACCTGAAAGGTTATCCAACTGCGTATTGGCCATTGCTTCAGCCGCTCCGCCCGCATTGTCGATGGCTGCGGCCAATTCGTCATATCGGTCCCCGGTAGTACCTAAGAGCGCATTGATTGACGCAAGATCTGTCTTATTAAACATTGCGCTGAGCATCTCAGTACGGTCCTGAGTGCTCCAACCGTCCATTGAATCATTAAGTTCCTGGAAGATGTCCGGAAGGCTTCTTAAGTTTCCTTCTGCATCATATGCCTGAACACCAAGCTGTTCCCATGCTGCAGCCGCCTTATCCGTGGTAGGATTCAATGCCAGCATTATATTGCGCAGATGAGTACCGGCTTCACTGCCTTTTATGCCGTTATCAGCAAGAACACCAAGTACAGTAGAGAGCTCCTGTGTTCCGCCTTTTACGTTCCTGGCATTTGCGCCAATTGTAAGGAATGCTTCACCGAGCTGTGCAACAGATGTGTTGCTTTTAGATGCAGTCTGTGCCATCTGGTCTACCATTGTACTGGTTTCATCCAGTGACAATCCCAGAGCGGTCTGTGCATCAGTGATCATATCGGAAGCGGAAGCAAGATCAATTCCGCCTGCTGCCGCCAAGTTAAGAACATTGGGGAGCATCTTCATGGAAGTCTCTGCATCATATCCGGCAAGAGCCATATAATTCAGAGCATCCGCCGCTTCAGTGGCAGAGAAGGCCGTAGTGCTTCCCATTTCCTGTGCGAAGTTCCGAAGATCACCGATCTGGTCAACGGTGGTTCCCATTGTTGCGGCAACTTGTGCCATGGAGCTATCAAAAGTAGCACCTGCACTTATAGATGTTGTCGCAAATGCGCCCAGAGCAGCAGTGCCGGCCATTACGGCTCCGGATACAACCTTCCCTACTCCGCCAATGACAGATCCGAATCCCTTATTAAATGCGGCACCACCAGATGCACCTGCTCCGCCGAGTTCCTGCTCTATTTTTCCAGATATACCCTTCGCGGTAGGCTCAATTTTGACATAAGCGGTTCCGATATCGGCCATATTATTCTATCCTCATCTTCGAACGGTACCATTTCTCATAAGAATCGGCATCTTCGAATACCTGTAATTCATCTTTGGGTTTCTTTTCTTCCGTAAGCTTCCTGAATAAGCTTTCGGGCCTGTGCCGTCCCTTAAGGCCGTCCTTTGTAGGCTGCCAGATCAGTGTGTTAATTCCATCCACGATCAGAGCCAGGAGCATATCCGTCAAGGATAACCTTATGCCCGCAATCCTTCGCTTTATCCGCGAATTATCAGGTAAGCCAATACAAAGCGTTGCCGCCAAAGATGGAGACAACGCCTTGTAATCGGTAATGTGGTATGTTTCTGCAAAGTCGCAGATTATATCATCCTCGCTCAAAGCTATACAATAAGCGAGGATCAGGAGTTTTTTGCGTTAAGGGATTCCAGAATTTCATTTAATTCGGCTAACATAGATTCCGTAGAGCATACACCGTCATGCTTCTCTGCCACTTCATTCATGAATGGCATCACACCATCATGCCCGAATATAAGTGTAAGCATATCAAACACAATCTGACTTTTCTTTTCTACGGGCACATCTTTGCTCTGAATCTGCACCAACAGATAGAGCAGCCGCGTATCCTCACGGATAGTCTCGTTTATCTGAAACTTAATTCCGGATTTTGTTTTTCCTTTAACCATAATAAACCCCCTTAATGTTTAAGATCATACAGAAGCTGAAGGAGCTTCCAGATACTCTTTGTGAGTGATATTGCTGCTGTCCGGATAAGCCGATACAGTAATTCCGTATGCAATAGCATCAGAATCATTGTATGTGATAGCTTCTCTTGAAGTAACAGCTCCATCAGGTATAACGATCCTCTTTGATCTGGATCCACGGAGTGCAAGCTCGAATACCCAAACCTTCTCCTGCGGATCTTCTGCTTTGATGTCAACCTTAATGTTGCCGGATCCATCAACAGTTACATTGTTATCTCCGTATACGTTCTTAAGAACGTCCTCATTCTCACTCTCAATAAGTGCAAATGAGAAGTTATCGGTCAGCTCTGTTAAGGATCTGTATACGATGTTGCCGCCCCATGCCTTAATGTCGGATACATCCATCTCATTGGCATTCTCAAGGCCATCCTCTGACACGTAGCCCAGGCAGGTGTATTTTGTAGTGTCCAGAGGAGTAGTTGCATCAGTGGGAAGTGTAGTTCCCAGATCGGCAACCCAAACACCACCGGATACACTCGGCTTACCTGTGCTTACATAATTAGCTGTGTTTGCCATGTTTAATATCTCCCTTAATAATGAGTTACAACAAATACCGCCTGATAGCGATATTGTTTAGTTGTTGGATCTGTGTAGTTGTAGTCGCTATTGAGTTCCACTCTGGATATTGCATCAAGCTCAACGGCATCTGCCATGACTTCTTTGATGGCTTCATTCATGATGGCAGCATTGTACAGGGTATCAGCATATGACTGGATAACGATGGTGGATGTATTGATCTTATCGGTCTGGCTTCCTGCAGTTTTTTCCATTAAGTAAAACGTATCGGGCTTTACTGCCGGCTGTTCCATATAAACTGTAAGCTTCTGGTCCAATAAGTAATCCAGGATAATCTTCTCTATCATTTTGACTGTTTCAACCCTGCACTCCCGATTGCTTTAAGGAGTGTATTATTCTCATAATTGTCTTTTGCCGCCTTCTGATCTTCGGGATAAACATTTGAAAATCCGATAAACCGTCCTGTTCTGCCGGTAACTGCATATCCAGCTCCGGCTCCACGGGCAACAGCTCTACCGGCTGCATCTAATGCCGCCTGCATCTCTGCGGATTTCATCAGCTCATTTAAGCCCGGAAGATTCAATTCAAACTTAACATCATTAGCCATAGACTTCGCACTTTATCTTCTTGTGCCACGGCCCCGGCACATTGGCTTCTATTCCCATGACAGGGAAGCCGAATGTCCGGCACTTCACCGTGTTGCCTGCTGCATCCGTCCAAGATACTTCCTTATCTGTCCAGTCATTGGTATCACCCTTCGGGATCCCCAATGTGTAAGATATCTTCTTCCCATACAGCGATAACGCACTTGTAACATCATCCGAGGAAGGCTCTGCCACAAGCACGTTGTCTACTGTAACGGGAGCATAGGAGTATATAGGATTGTTGAATGCATCATACCCTGTTAAGGTTTCTTTCTGTAAAGTTACACTGATGCCTTTGATCCTTGCCATGTGTACATTACCCCAATAGATTGGTTAAGTAAGCCAAGTTTCCGCAGATCGTTCTTCATAATGGCATTAGCAATACCACCGCCCGGAACTGCATATGTCCCGCTCCAGGAATATCCCAGAGCTGACTGGCTCTCCTGTGTCATTGCATCGCCTTCTGTTGACTGTCTCAAGATCCTGCTTACCACATCAACAGTAACTATCTTAACTACATCTGAATATGCCGCTGAAGCCGCGATCATGGCATCTATGTCTTTGCCTACTCCGTAAGCAATCACACGGATCTCATTGGACACAAGCGGAAGTAATGCTTCCGCCCGTGTCTGTTCAGCAGCTGTCAACGGCCGCCAAAGTGTAGAAATGTCGGTCACTGTCGCAAAAGCTGTTGTGTCGCTCATTTCTTACTCCTTTTGGTGGTTTTCGGTTTAGGTTCAGCTTTCTTCGGCTCTGCCTTCGGTTCTGCTTTCGCTTCAACCTTCGGTTCTGCCTTAACTTCTGCCTTTGCGGGCTTAATCTCTACGATATCAGCACCGGTTATGGCACAAGATGAAGTGAACTCTATACCTGTCTTTACGTTTCTGTAACGCATAAGCTATCTCCTTATACGGAAGCAGGATCCTCATCACGAATCTTTGCAAATGCTTCAGGAACAAGGATTCCCCATCCAATGTAAGCTTCGCCGCGAAGATAAACCTGATTGTGTCCCTTAAGATCTGAACCGCTGTTATCAGGATCACCATACTCGATAACCTCAACAGGTACCTGACGAGAGAAGCCCCACTTGAAGTAATCGCGGAAGTTACCAACGATTGCTCTATCAGCGTCACCGCCAAAGGATACAGTGCTATTAGTATCAACAGGAAGTCCGTTGATGGTTCCGGGAGTTGCGCCCCATCCAAGTTCAGGGAACATAGGCTCATAAGAGGTTGAACCCTTCTTAAGAGTAGCCAGAGCTGACTTCATAGCAGGGGCCATAGCCATACCGGTTACTTCATGCTCTGCAGCTTCTACCATTGCAATGGCTGCAGTTACGTTATCGGCAACTGTTGCTTCATCGAACTCAACCTTGTTAGTTACAAGATCATCAAAGTTCTTGTTGGTGAGGATGTCAGCGTCTGCTCCGGTTCTCGGATTAACACCATGGATAGCCATGATATCAAGGCCACGTGCTACCTTCTTTGCAAAGCCATCAGCGAAAGCCTGGAGATACTGAAGTCTGATCTCGTCTGCGCCATATCTGAACTCATCAGATACACGAAGGCCATATTCCACCTTTACAGGTACCATCTGAACGGATGTTACAACACCGCCGCCGTTGCTCTTTGCGCCGTTCTCTGCTACGATGTCAACTTCCTTATCAAGATTGAAAGTGAACACGGCTTCGCCATTGAAAGGCATAGGCTCTGATCCAGAAAGAGCTGCAAGGGATGATTTACCTCTTACAAGGCTGAACATCTGGTTAGTAAGTTCGGGCGTAAACAGTACGCCGCGGGAAATTGTGCTTGCCATAGTTTTATTTCTCCTTAAGATTGAAACTGTTGGTTGATCTGGTTAAGCATTGAAGCCAGACCACCATTTCCGTTGCTGTTCGGATCTGCCGTGTGAAGCGGCGGAGCTGATTTAGGAGCCAGGAACGGAGCCAGCTTTTCAGCATCAGCTCTTAACTCTTCCTCATTGCTTCCTACAAGTCTGCTTGCCAGTTCGTACGGAACTCCCGATTCATGAGCGATACGGCTCTTCAGAAGATCTCCTTCCGCTGCCTTCGCTCTGTTGGTCAAGTCCGCAACAATCTGATCATTGCCGGCAATCTTCTCATTGGCCTGTGTGAGCTTCTCATTCAGTTCGCGCAACTGTTTGTCGTACTCACTCTTTAAGGAAGTGACATCATCCGGTGAGAGATAATCCTTATATCTTTCAGCCTGTTCTTTGTCCTTCTGCGCCAATCTCTTCTGGATTGCCTTGTCAAAGTCTTCCTGTGTTTCGATAACCTTAAATTCGTCTGCCATAGTTTTTTCTCCTCTTTTACCGTTGAGTAACGTAATTTTTTGTATTAAAAAAGCGCATCATGCGGAACTTCCACACTTTTGCGCCCTTTAATAGCTTATAGATTGTTTTTTCTGCGCTTCCTTTGTAGTTGCGCAGATCCAATATGCAATTATTGCACTTTCCATAATGGTGATATCATAGGATTCTACCAAAGAACGGTATCCGAATCCGCCATTGGTCCCTATAGGCCGCTTCTCGCAGTTGGTGACGGATTGCATCAGGGATTCCTGCCCGCTGTGAGTGATCTTCTTTGCAAAGAGATCCTGTTCAAACATTGTGTTAGCCAGGACAACCTCACGGACCGCAGGAAGTATAGGCTTGATCTTAATTCCTGCTTCCTTCATCTGATCAGCAAGCATCTGCTGACCGGAAGCACCATCAATGACAACCTTTTGAACCTTCGGATTCTTTAAGAAGTCGAACATCCACCTGTTACCGGCTCTTACCGATACGCAGTCGATTGTCTCAACAAAGATCTTGCCATCCTTTGTCTTTGCAGCAATGCTCATTGCTACATTGGCACCGTCTCGCCCATATTTAATTCCAATGTACAGTTTTTCTTCAAGCTTCGGCTTCTTGTCGGCCTTGAGCTCCATCCAGTCAGATTCCGAATAGATCGACTTCTGATTGTAGGATACCCATAAGCCTAATCTCTGGATGTTGAAGTCCAGAGCATCACCTGCAAGCTCACCACGGATATTACGCTCTGATAAGATAGTACCCAGTGATGGATTGTACTTGTACCACAGATCCGTGTTAGATACATCGTCCGTCATTTCCGGAATTGACCATTCAGCCCATCCCGTATCAGGTGCCTTGTTCTCTAATATGGATCCACGGAGCCTTACGAACACATCCCCGCCGGAGATTACCGTGGGCGGCGTACCCACCATGATGGTCTGCGGATTCTTTGAAGCTGATACAGTGTATATCAGTGCTGATTCCTGTTTGGAAGTGTATTCCTGCGCTTCGTCAATGATCAGCAGATCAAAGCCCTCACCAAGACCACCGTTGTTTGTCCGTGTTCGAAAGTCAATTACACCACCGCCGCTTATTTCGATATGTTCAAGGCCATATTGCTTTGATGCAAAAAAGGAACGCTCCGGCATAACCTTTTGCTTCCGGGAGTGCTCCTCATATCCAGCCTTCTTAAGAAGTGTATACAATCTGTTGAAAGCGTCATGTGATGTTGTAGTCCTATGCGCTGTATGGCAGATCTTCTCATTGAGATTGATCAAACCATCAAACTCACGCGCCGCAAGGATCTCGCCCTTACCGTTTCGCCTGGAGACGCATAAGCCATATACCATAAATGTCCATAATCCATCAGGATTGATAGCCATTATGTTGTTAATTTGCTTTTCCTGCCATTCAAGCAATGCCTGTGTTGTGCTTTTGTACAGGTCAATAGCTTCCTGGCCTATTGTTTCAGTGTACTCAACATTGGTATAAGAGGGATCCTGTGATCCTACTCTCATGCCTTACCTCTCAATTCTTCCTCTTTTGAGCCACTTCTGTATATTCTTCTCTGATGTATAGGTTATTTCCCTTGCATCAGATCTTGACAGCCCTGTTGCATCCATGATCTTCTGCACAAGCTTATCCTTCTCAAGCCTGTCCAGAGTTACCTGTCGCTCTTCCGCTGTCATTCCCTGTGGTTTCGTACCTTCGCGCCGTGCTATCTCTTCCTTTGAGCTTTGCCAGGAACGCTTTGACCATACATCCTCTGTTGTCCGGTTGTATGTTACCGTAACAGCGCATCTGCAGAACTCATGCCTTCGGTAGATATCATCAGGTGCATATCCATAATCCCATGTTCCAGCAAGTCCTGCACACCATTCACAACATTTGGATTCTGCAATCCGCGATATTGTAGCCTTAAGCCCTGCTTTGTATCGGAAATCCGCGTTTTCACGAACAAAATCATCCATGAATGCTTCCGAGTTGTTCACGATCGGCTCACCTAACCACTTAAGAGCATCCTGAAGCTCTATCCCTTCAGTGGTCATCTTGTCGATCAGGCCCTTAATGCGCTCCTTCGGAAAATCGGGATTAACAGATCCTATCCGCAGAT
>Ga0310690_10004990_pt1 | contig 18358 bp, 16 predicted proteins | sample AusTroGonzalo_MG_2_FD_207661 | JGI IMG/M metagenome (GOLD analysis project Ga0310690, IMG submission 207661) | Bovine rumen microbial communities from tropical cattle in Woodstock, Queensland, Australia - Gonzalo_04 (v2) (version 2) | ecosystem: Host-associated > Mammals > Digestive system >...
CGTTTGATGATATTTTGGGGAGCTTGTTTGGATTTGGGGCAGGTGGTGCCAGGAGGCCACGACGAGGGGCTGATTTGCAGACGTCGGTAACTTTGACTTTTGAAGAAGCGATTTTTGGGACAACGAAAGAAATTTTGGTGGATGGCAAAAATATTAAAGTAAAAATTCCAGCGGGGATTGACGACGGGATGTCTATAAGACTTCGTGGTAAGGGTGGCGAAGCACCTGAGGGGGGTACGGAACGAGGCGATTTGTATGTACGGATAAAAGTAAAACCGCATAAGTCTTTGACGCGTGAAGGGGCGATAATTCTATCGGAAGAAAAAATTGACATGGTAGATGCGGCGCTTGGTTGCGAGATTGATGTGGAGACGGTTGATGGGTTGATTACGATGAAAGTGCCAGCTGGGACACAAAGTGGGACGCCATTTAAGTTGTCTGGTCACGGCGTGCCATTTAGGGCGGATGGAGATAGGGGTCCACACATCGTGACAGTAATTGTGGAAACGCCAAAAAATTTGTCGCGAAAACAAAAAGAATTACTAGAAGAATTTAAGAAGTCGAAAAAACGCGGGATCTTTGGGTAGAATTTTGACTTGGTATTATTAGACAGACCCCCTAACGGGGTCTGTTTTGCTTGGGGTATTTATATTGCACCATATTTATGGTGCATTTCAAGACTTGCAATTTGCGGGGGTGGGGGGTACAATTAAAAGCATAAAGGTCATACATATAAAAAATGATAAGGGAAGTGTTAAAACACAAAGTATATTATTGGTCTCATGCTAGTGCTGGTAGTCTAATGCCTTCTACCAGTACTAGTATGGGACTGATTATTATTTTGGGAATAAGTTTTTTGATGAGTTTATTATTCTCTTCTCCCACTTTCGCCTCCACCCACTCCCTCTCCATGTCTACATCCGGCACAGTCAGTGTAGATGTATCCACTACTGGTAACGGTACGGCCGTAGGACAAGACAATCTTTCTATCATCTCCACTTGTCCAAATGGCTATACAGTAACCATCAAAGGTCCAAATAATACTAACCTTTATAAAGACGGTAATACAGCTAATAACGCTACTAACACTAAAATAACTCCATCTGCTGGTACTATCTCAAACCCACTCCCTATTACAGACAATACTTCAAATGGTGGAGCTAACTATCGTGGTACCTGGGGATATAGCCTTACCTCATCTGTCTCTACCGGTAACTTCATTGGACTCACTAGTACTACCACTACCCTTTTTACTAAGAACACTGCATCAGGAGATGGTAATATTGTTGGTAATGGTACTAGTACTGGTACCACTGACACTATCCCCATCTACTATGGTGTTTCTACCACATTAGACCAAGCTCCAGGCTTATATACTATGTCCAGTACTAACAATAGTAACGGTGCTATCACTTACTTCATCACTACCCCACAGTCTTGTACTTCCTACACAGTAGCTTATAACCCTACATCTACAGCAAATAGTACTACCCTAACTGGTACCGGTACTATGCCTAACCAAACTATAAGTGAAGATACTGCTACTAACCTAAACTCTAATACCTTCACTGCTCCTACTGGATACTCCTTTAATGGCTGGAATACTAAACAAGATGGTACCGGCACCCACTATGCTAATAATGCCAGTGTGACTAATCTCATCCCAGCTGGACAGACTATCACACTATATGCTGAATGGACTCCTAATTCCTATACTTGTACTAAAAGATACAGGCTCCAGAATGCTGACGGTACCTTCCCAGAAAACTATACACCAGACACTACTGAACAAGTCCCATATAATACCACTTGTACTTACACTAAGTCTGTAACTAACTACAAAGGTACTTCTGATGGTGCTAATGGCTCAGCTGGTTCTACTAGTGGCTTAATGAATAGTACTAATGGCATTACATTAAGCCTAAATCTATATAGAAACACTTACAATTTGATAATTAATGAAGAATTTAATACTAGTGCCTTTAGTGTAAAAGCAAATAGTACTAGTGGTACTTCCATTGCTTGTTCTTCTGGGTATTATTCTGCTGGAATTATGTATACTTGTTCTAACCTAATCTATGGTGCTAACTATTACTTATATCCAACCTATAATACAGGCTATGAGTTTAATAGCTACCAAAAGATTGATTCTGTTACTGGCTCCTACTTAAGCTCTACTAGCAATGTTAATGCCTATTATACAGTGGGTGCAGGGAATGGTACGATAAAGATGACCGGCAAGAGGAGTACCTATAATCTCGTCATCACTGCAGATAGTCATACTACCGCCTTTAGTGTAAGAGCTGGTAGCACTAGTGGTACTTCTACATCCTGTACTAAATCCAGTAATACCTTCACTTGTTCTAGCTTAGCTTATGGTACTAACTACTATCTATATCCTACCTTCGCATCAGGATATGAATTTAACAGTTACCAAAAGACTGATTCTGCTACTAATGCTAGTCTTGGCTCTACTAGTAGTGTTAACACCTACTACAAAATGGGCGCAGGCAATGGTGCAATAACGATGACGAGTAAGGCGAGTGCGATAGCCTTTCAAAATGCCACTAGTGCTGATTGTGGTAAGCTTATGTACGACAACCGTGGTACGGCTGCCTATAAGAGCATTACTTATACTACTGCCACTATTAATGGTCTTTGTTGGATGACTAGGAACCTAGATCTTCCTGGTGGTACTACAGTCACCAGTAGTGACTCCAATGTAACCTCTAGCTATACTCTTCCAGCCTCTAGTACCACCGGCTTTAGTGATGACTATCCCGCCTACGTCTATAATAGCAACAGTACTACATGTGGCAATAACCAACCCTGCTATTCCTACTATTCCTACAAAGCCGCTACTGCTGGCACTAATCCATCTGGCGGAAATGCTGCCAATGACATCTGTCCTAAAGGTTGGAGACTACCTACCCAAACAGAATACAACGCTCTTAAAAACACTGGAGTTAATTTAACTACCTCACCGTTCTACGGTGTCCACGCCGGCTACTACTACAGTAGCTCACTCCACGATGGTGGCTCGGGCGGCGTCTATTGGTCTAGTACAGCCGACGGTGCGTCGATCGCTTACTACCTGAGCTTCAGTGGTTTTACCGGCCGTACGGAGTCCGACTACAAGAGGACCGGGAGCTCGATACGCTGTGTCGCTAAATCCTAGCAAATAATCCTAGGCGGAATAGTGAAAATTAAAGAGGCAAAAACTCTTCCTAAGCGTAAATCCGCACTAAAGAAAAAATCTAACTAGCAAAAGCTAGTTAGAAACAAACCCAAAGAAGTCTTCCTAGAGGGCTTCTTTTTATGTTTTTATTCTACCGTAGATAAGGCAAAAAATCAATATGTATACCATTATGTTTAAAAGAAACCTCTAAGAGGCTTCTTTTAAGATTCGGAAAATGATTACATTCTGTCGATAGATTCGACGAGATAAAGGAGGGCTTCGGCACGCTTATTTTCGTCTAGAATTTCTCTAGCGGCTTTGTAGGCTGGCTCAAGAACGGTATAATCGCGAAGATTTTCAAAAATGTCGCGATAGAGATTGAATTTTTGGGTTGGTTCTAGAGTGAGGTGATTTAGCAGTGGAATAAGATCGCGGAGGGCAGCTTCTTTGACTTGGCTCATGTTGAGGACTGGAGAGGCCGGTGTTCCAAAATTTGGAGTTGGTGTAACTGGCGCAGTTGGGGCAACTGGAAATTCTGGCATATTTAAATTGGGAACAGTAATATCGCTAAGTGGTACAATCGGTTCTGGTGCTGGTGGCAAAGGTCCTGGAAAAGGTCCGACTGGCTCGCCAAGTTCGCCAGTGTCACCTTCTGGGATTGAAGACGGAGCGGCGACTGGGTCAGAAAAAACTGGGTCGACGCTTGTCGTGTTGGTAATATCATCGATTGCTTTTTGCAAATCATTGTCTATAGTTTGATTTTGGTCCATTTTGCCCACCTTATTATTATACTTATGTTAATGATATCACGGATTATTTAAATGCGCAAGAAATTTACGATTTTATCGAGAAAATCAAGCTTGACTTCTTCCATGGGGAGGCGAGCCCCTAAATTATCTACGATTGCTTCGCCGCTACCCTCAGGGAAATAGACTTTGACGCTGGGGCTGAAGCGTTTTTTAGGAATAAGAATTGCTGAAAAATGTGAGCCTTCTTTTAGGATACCAAAAGCTTTGAAATTTTCGTATTTGTGAAGATTTTTGCCTTCAGTGAGGCCGATTTTGTCAAGGGTGTATTTGATTTTGCGAGGTGGTTTGAGGGTAGAAATAAGGATGGTAACGACACTGAGAATAATTAAGACTAAAAAAGTCCACCACTGCAAAAAGACAGCTAAAACAGAAAGGGCGGTGCCTACTGTGAAAAGTCCGATATACCACCAAGTGTTATGATTTTTGATAATATATTCTTCTGCTTCCCAAGAGATGTCATTTAGTTTTGCCATAAATTGATTATAACACATCGTCGATTTTTCTGTAAAATGTGATAAAATAGGAAATGCTGGAGGGTTACCCAAGTGGCTGAAGGGGACGGTTTGCTAAATCGTTAGTCTGGAGTGATCTGGAGCGGGAGTTCGAATCTCCCACCCTCCGCCATGCCTTAGCAGGCATGCACAAAAATAGAGTTCGGACCTCGCTGTCGCTCGGTGCGAATCTCCCACCCTCCGCCATTCGGATTGAAAGCTGACATATAGGAAGATATGAAAAAGGACGCACTGAGTGCGTCCTTTTAGGTGCGAGGGGGTCGAAGAAATATTATCCCATTACGGGGGTTTGGATGATGAGGTTTATAGCCTCAATCATCGCAATATATTCCCCCGAAGAGAGGTAGCGCCAGAATGGCGCATCCCCTATTCTGACCCCAGTTGCCTGTTCGAAGGCAGTGGCTATGAAGCCAATGCTTGCAGGCTTATCGGCTCCTGAGACCGTGATGTCTGCCGAGCTACCGTTGTATGCTTTGGAAAGCATATCGGTGAACTGGCCGACGGTCACTGTGTCGTAGGGGTCGAAGTCCTCAGACTCGATAATGCCGAGCTTGATGGCCAAATCAGCATTTTCGAAACCTGTTGACCAGGTGGCGTTTGCCGATACTGCAAAGGACAGGGACAGAACCAAAATAATAACAAGGGAAATAATTCTAGTGATCTTCATTTTGAAGACCCTCCTTAGTAAAGATTCAGTAAGTTTGTGAGCTTACCTTTCTTAATTATAGCATAAGCTTCTTAAAAAGTCAATAGTTAATTTAAAAGAATGGGGTTATGTCAAGAGCTAAAAATAGAGTGATTTAGTTGTATTGTAAAGATGAGTTAAATATGCTACAATCAGAGCATGAAAAATGTTTTGAAAATTGTCTTATCAGTGGTAATAATGGGGGTAGTGAGCTTGGCAGTGGTTTTGCCTACGTTTGCTGAGGCACAGGGGGCAGTTACTTTGCAGCAGGGTGCTGCAGCGGCGAAGTGTGATGGTTGCCCGGAAAATTTGTTTGGCGATGCAGGGGTTTTTAAGCAAGTAACAAATACGATTCTTTATATTGTGGGGATTATTGCGGTTGTTATGTTGATTATTGGTGGTATTAAGTATGTTATTTCTGGTGGAGATTCGAAGAAAGTGACGGATGCAAAAAATACAGTGCTTTATGCGATTATCGGACTTGTGATTGCTTTCCTTGCGTTTGCGATTATTAATTTCGTGATTTCGGCTTTACCGTCTTCTTCTGGGGTAACCGTACAGACTAGTTCAGCTGTCCAGGCGACTAACTGCTAGAAGCCCAACGATTAGATTGGAGACTCCGGCTTGCCGGAGTTTTTGAATGGCGGATTGCATGCTTGAGCCGGTGGTCCAGACGTCGTCGACAAGAAGATAGGTGGCGTTCGGGGTGATTTTGAATTTGGGGCTAATTTGGAAGGCTTTGCTGGCTTGCGATAAACGCTCTGCTTTAGTGGAGCCAACTTGGACGGTATTGGTGGCGCGAATGAGGGCTTTTTGGACCTTCCAGCCTGAGTGGAGTTTGGCAAGATGCTTGGCTATGAGTAGGGTGTGATCGAGGGCGCGTTCGCGCAGGTGTTTGTTGATGGTGGGGAGGGGGATTATGACGACTGGAGTGTTGATAGTGGGTAGGCAATAATCTAGAATTTCGGCGAGGGGCTTAGCGAGTGCGCGGTTTGAGGAATATTTATAGTCGTGAATAAGGTCGTCGATGAGGTCGTGGCGTTCTGCTACGACAAAAATGGGCGGGAGATTTTTGCATTTTTGGCAAATGCCGGTGGAGTTTGGTGTTTTGCAGTTTGGACATAAATTTTGATGTTGGGCTTTGATGTAATTTTTACAACGGTCACAAAGGGCTTCTCCGATACGCCCACAACCCCTACAGGAGTGAGGAACTAGTAGGTCGAATGGCCTAGGGGATGTTGTGTTTTTTACAATTAAACCCATATTTCTCTTGATTTTACTACAGACATAGTCTATAATAAAGCATAACAATATAAGTGGAGGAAATATGGCTCGTACAAACAGTGACGATTTGCTGATGGAAGATGACCTTGCTGCTGCATTCCTTGGCGGAGACGATGAATTAGTCGCTCCGGCTGCGACTGAGGAGGTGGCTGAGGTTTCTGATGATGTCAGCGAACCAGTCGAAGATGAGTGGGAAAATGCCGATGACTTTCCTGGGCAGCTAGCTGTAGATGTCTATGAAACCGTCGATAAATTGGTTGTAAAAGCTCGTACCGCTGGCATTTCGAAATCTGATCTCGATGTCAGTATTTCCGACAATATCCTGACGATTTCAGGAGTTTTGTCTGGTGGCGAGGATGAACAAACGACTAGGTGGCATATTCAGGAATGTTATTGGGGCGAGTTTTCGCGAACGATTGCTTTGCCGGTACAGGTGAAAGAAGATGAAAATAGCGTAAAGGCAGAGTTGAAAGACGGTGTACTTACAATTACTTTTGAAAAAGAGAAGACTGAAGCACCAAAGAAAATTGCGATTCAATAAATGTTCTAAAAGAGCAATTATTATTGTGATTGTTGTTTGTAAAATCGCTCCCGTCTGGGAGCGATTTTGCGTTGGCTAAGATTTAATTAGAAAATAAAAAAATATCTCCCTAAGGGAGATATTTTTAAATTAGTTTGTTAATTTTTGATGATATTTGCGATGATGAAGTTGACAATAGCAAAGGCGAGTACGCAGATAACGAGACCGATAATACCGTAGAGGATGGTGTCTTTGGCTTTTTTGACTTTGCCAGCATCGCCAGTAGAGGTCATATATTGAATGCCGCCTAGAATAACGACGACAACAGCAGCAAGACCGAGGACGCCGATAACGGAATTAATAATGGTTATAATATTGTTAGTCAGATCAGTAGTACCATATTGTTCTGGTCTTGCGGTGCCGGCATTGTCTGTGACGGCGGCGAATTTAGTGATAAGTTCTTTCATTTTAATTCCTTTGTAATTAGCTTTGATTATATTGTATAATTATTTTCTTAAAAATGCAATATCTTTTTAGATAGAATAAAGGGCGGAGCGTTTATTATTCGAATCCAAGAATTTTTGTGATGACAAAATTAACAATAGCGAAGGCAAGAACACATGCAATAAGACCAACAACGGCGTAAAGAATAGTATCTCTAGCTTTTTTGACTTTGCCAGCATCGCCAGTAGAGGTCATATATTGAATGCCGCCTAGAATGATGAAGACGACAGCAACGAGACCAGAAACGCCAATGATTGCGTTCAAAATGTTAATAACGACTTTTGGTAGGGTTTTTTCTGTGGTTGTATTATTACAGCCGTTAGCTTCTTTGACGGAATCGGCGACTTGGCAGCCAGGATTACAGATATTGTCGCAAGCATTATCGGCAAAAGCTGGAGCTGTGATGACACCAAGACTGAGAATGCCAGCAAAAGCTAAAGCAGCTAATTTAATTGATTTTAGTTTCATAAATCTCCTTTGAAATATAATTATCATTTAGTAAACTAGTTTGAGCTTGGCTGGCGTCGCGAATCGCGTTTGAAACAAAGGCGGTGATGACGGTGGCTAGGGCAACGATGGCAAGGCCGATAAGGGAATAAAGGATTGTGTTTTTGGCTTTTTGGAGCTTGGTTGCATCGCCTGATGAGGTTATATATGTGATGCCACCATAAACGAGGAAGATGGCAGAAACGAGGCCGGCGATAGCAATGAACCAGTTGATGAGGTTTTCGACAAGAACGTTTGGCTCGATACAACCCTCTCCAGTTTCGATATTGCAGCTAGCGAGGTTGCCGTTTTGAACAAGAATAATGCGAATAGTGCCTAAGATGAGATTAGCAGACATGACAATGGCGAGGCCAATGAAGGCCTGGGTGAGGGTTTTTTTGCCGCTAGCAACTTTGCTGGTATCACCACCGGAAAGAGTATAAAGATAGCCACCATAAATTACGTAGCCGAGGACGAGATAGGCGGCGATGACGGCGATATCTGTGGCGACGTTGGCGGCAATTGTCCAAATGCCGGTTTTGAGAGTTTCTTCACTATTAATGTTAACACCGCAATCCCAAGAGGTGAGGCCGAGATATGATGGACAATCTGCACCAGTGCGACCGCTAAACTCAGCAAAGGTATTTTGAGAATTAATAAAACCTGTAGTGATGGAGACCACTCCAATAATAGCTAGAACCGTGAGTATTTTTTTGAGTAAGCTTTTCATAGTTAATCCATTTATTTATCGTAATAATAGCATAAGATGGGAAATAAGCCAAATAGTAAAATAAACATAAGTTTGACTCAGCACAAAAATAGAGGATTTTATATTGACAAAAATGCTTATGTGTGCTATAATACAGTCACGCCTTAAAAGGGAGGCGATTTTTACTATGATTATAAGAAAAATGCTAAAAATCAAACTGGTGAAATTTATTTTTGGTCTTTTTCTTGTGATGATGGGGCTGATTGGCGGGTTGGTCGGTACGGCTATCGATAGCCAATCGGTGTATGCGGAGCCAGTGACGACAACTGAGACAGTAACTACAGAAAACGTGGCGACTAGCGAGATGCAGCCTGCTGAGACTCAGGCAAGCAGTGACCTAAGTGGTCTAGATGATGGCTGTAAGAAGAGTTTGGGCTCGATTGGATGGCTAGTGTGCCCGACGACTGGTAAAATTTCTGAAGCAGTCGATTGGTTATACGATAAAATCGAAGAAGTTTTAGTGATAAATCCGGTACCAGCTGAAGATGGTTCGCCGATTTATGAGATTTGGAAATATTGTCGGGGATTGACGAATATTGTCTTCATTATATTTTTGTTGGTGGTGATTTACTCACAGATTACAGGGTTTGGAATAACGAACTATGGAATTAAAAGGGCGCTACCAAAGTTGATTGTGGCGGCAATTATGGTGAATATTTCATTTTTGATTTGTTCGCTCGCGGTGGATTTATCGAATGTGATTGGTAATGGTCTTAGAGGCATATTTACTTCAATTGCGGAATCGGCGGTAGTTAATAACGGCGCGGCGGTGGAGCTAACGGCAAATGGTGATTTGACCGCGGAAATGAAGTTGGCGGATGCTGCTGGAGGTGGGTTATTCACTGGTGGCGTAATTGCGACAGTAACTGCTGGTGTGCTTGCAGTTGAGACTGGTGCAATTTGGATGTTAATTCCAACGGTATTAGGTGCAATCGTGGCAGTAGTGACTGGTTTGATTACTATAGCGTTGCGTCAGGCTGTAGTGATGCTTTTGATTATGGTTTCACCACTTGCGATGGTGGCGAATATTTTGCCGAATACAGAGAGTTTGTTTAAGAAATGGAAAAATTTGTTGACGCGAATGTTGGTGTTTTATCCGATTTTCTCGTTGCTATTTGGTGGTTCGCAGTTGGCTGGTTTCGCGATAATTACAGGCGCAAAAGGAGACAGCTTTATGCTGCTAGTTGGGATAGCGGTGCAGATTTTCCCGTTGTTTTTCTCATGGAAATTAATGCAGATGTCTGGAACATTGCTTGGAGATGTCAACACAAGACTACGTGGGCTTATGGCATCCCCGCTTGCGGCGAACCGGTCTTGGGCGGAGTCGAGAAGGCAATTGTCTAAACAAAGATATTTGGCTTCGGGGCGAGCTTATACTCCGTCATTAAGATTGATGCAAGTTTTATCTAATAGAAAGATTGCGCGGGAGGCAGAGACGGCGGAATTGTCTGAGCTAATAAAAGAGCGCGGAATGGCAAGCCATGCTTTTACGAACTATGATAGGCATGGCAGAATCTCAAAACGTGGTCGGGAGGCCTATGAGAGGCAAGCACGAAGTATGCGCTATCGCCAAGTTATGGAAATGAATAAGGATAATTATAATCGTGGACTCGCTGGCTTTGAGGGTGATTATAAGAAGACAATTATGCAAATGAAGCGAGATTTCAACTTGTCGGCAGGCGTGTATTCATCGAGTGTGGCGGGGGTTACTTTGGAAGGTAAATTGAAGAGTCTTGATAGCATGAATGTTCGGGCTTCGGATGAGCTAAAAATGGAGCTTGCGCGTGGTGCTAAGATTGAATATGACAATGCTAAGAGTTATCATGATCGAATTACAAATGCGTTAAATGCTCATAATGATGATGAAATTATAAAATCTGGTGTTAAAAATCGTTTGCTTCATGGCGTGTTGGACGAGAATGGCGGTGGAGAACATCTTGAGCGTTACAATCGTATGAAGAATATCATGGAAGGCGAAGTAGTGGATACGCACTTTATAGCGGCGGATGCGGCACATACGTTTAATGCAAATGCGCAGATTGTACGAGGCAAATTCAAAGACTATTTTGATTTAACGGTGCCGACGCAAGATGTAGTAAATCGAATGAATGAATTGACGATGAGTAATCGGCAAAGCAAAGATATTGATTTGATTATTTCTGGGCTTAGAACTCTTAACAGTCGTGGCGATACGGATTTGATGAGGCAACAGCTAACTAATATATTGGATAGTGGAAATATTGAACTTGGGACTTATGCTTCTCAATCGGTAGCAAGTTTCTTGATGTTTGACGTGAAAGGGAGTGACCCGTTTATGCGTAGGTTTGGCAAGTATATTAATCTTGAAACTGCACGTATGTATGATGATGAAGAAGAAGGTAAAGAACCTCGACGAAATAAAAAATCCGTGTCGATGGCTGAGTATATAGAAGGACATTATGATGAAGAAGATGAAAATGGCAATGTAGTGCAAAGGGATTCAAAGAAGAGCATGAGAGATTTGCTTGCTGGTACTTCATTTAAGGATATGGAACGAACCGCAATCAAGAATATGACAGAAACCATTAGGAAATATTCGGTGAATCCTGACACTAAAGAATTTGATATGGATAAATTCATAGAAAATGAAAATAATGCCTGGGATGCGATTATGCCAAACATTATTAGTGATCAATTCTCTTTCCTTAGCGGTAGCGAACAGATTGTCGCACTTGGTAAAGGTTTGACTGGTATGGACAGTAAGGGTAATTTTGACTGGAAAGGTATTTTTGGAAAAGAAATTGCTGAGAACTTGACTGCTGAGCAAAAGGAAAAATATTTCAATAATATGAACGAAAAACGTACAAAGAAGTTTCTTGAGGGACAAGTACCTGTACAAATTGCAAAAACGAAGTCGGATATTTTGAGCGCTGTTTTGAATCATTACGCACTGAAAAATGAAAAGGGAAATCAAGGAAAGAATTTCTTTGAGAAGACAATGAAGGGTGGCAAAATTGTATCTGCTGAGGATGATTACAGCAAAGAAGATAAGAAAGCCTATATAGAAAAACATATGGATTCTATCCGACCAGATCTCAGAAATGCATATTCAAAGGACGCCCTCAAAGGCTTTGCCAAAATGCAACATAAAGGCTATCAAGGTGAGTCGAAAGAGAAACTTATTAGAGCTCTCGAGCCAGAGGATATATATAAGCAGTATTTTACGGATAATGATCAGAAACAATACAACGAAAAGGAAAAAGAATATGAGGATGATGATGAGGATGGCCTCCAAGTACCTTTAGGTGAATCTGAAACTGGCAGTGAGGCTAAGGTATATTATAATGAAGTAATTAATGTAATCGATAATATAGTCAAAGAATATACGGGCAATAAGGCTAATGATGCCTCTCAGGCTTGGAGTGAAATAAGAAATGCATTTGAAGAATATAATATGGTGTCTGGAGCTGTTTTGGATGACTTTGAAAGGAACAATGTTCCTGCCTTTACTAGCGTTGCTGGATTAGTGAGGGAAATAAAAGAAAAATTACTTTAGATAAAAACAGAATCGCCAAATTATAAAAGGTTTGGCGATTTTTGCGGTTATGTTTGGGACTAGAAATATGCTATAATATATAGTATGGCGCAGTATAAGGTACCTCAGGATGTTGAAGCGGACGATAAGCTGATCGGGCCGTTTAGTTTTCGGCAGTTTGTTTATCTTTTGATTGCGGCAGGATTAGTGGCTCTGATGGTGGGGCTGTTTCAGCTTTTTCCATTACTTGCAATTATTCCTTTATTGCCAGCTTTGCTGTTTTTGGCTTTGGCTTTACCGATCAAAAAAGATCAGCCGATGGAAACATATCTTGCTGCGATCGTGTCTTATTATTTGAAGCCCAGGAAACGCGTATGGATGCCTGGACAGAGAGAGTCTACGATTGCGATTACAGCACCAAAAATAAAAGAAGAAAGTCGAACGAGAAATATTACTGGAGAAGAAGCTACGCATAGATTGTCGTTTTTGGCGGATATTGTTGATACTGAGGGATATGCGATTAGGGGGGCTTCAAATTTGATGAGAGATGATTTGGTTGCGGAAGCGAATGCAACAAATGATATGTTTGAGAATAGTCGTTTTAGCAATTTGCAGGATACTATTGCCCGTGATGAAAATGAAAGACACAAAGAAATATTACGAGAAATGCGAGAGGCGATTGAAAAAAATGAAAGTATGGGGTTTGGCGGGACTGGTCGGCCGGCTAGACAGGAAGTGTTTGAACCTAAGAAAGTTTCACCGGTAGTGCAACCAGTTTTGCCTGCTGTGGAAAAACCTGTGGAAAAGTTAGACAAAAATGAGGCGGCGCAGACAAAACATAGTATAATGGAGTTAGCAAATAATTCTGATTTTTCAGTTGCGACGATTGCAAAAGAAGCTAATCGAATAAAAGAAAGGGATGACGGCGAAGTTTTTATTTCGCTACATTAGACAAATGAACCCACAGCAAAATAATCAACCACAAGTGATTTTACCCGGCCAAACAGGTGGGCAACCTGTGATGCAAACTATGGGGCAGCAACCTCAGCCTATGATGCAGTCGCAACAGCCACAACCTATGATGCAACAGCCAATACAGCAAAATGTCAATATGACAGGGTTAGGTTCGGCTGCAATAATGGCAAATCAATCTGCTCCGGTTTCTCCAAATAAGGAATCACCACTTTCAACACAATCAACTCTATTGATTTCGGAGCTTCGAGACAATATGGTGATTATGAAAGATGGCTCTTTTAGAGCCGTGGTGGCTTGTAAATCGATTAACTTTGATCTCATGAGCGATATTGAGCGAGAAGGGGTTGAATATTCCTATCAGAATTTTCTAAATTCACTTAAATTCACTACGCAGATTTTGGTGCGGAGCCAGCGAGTAGATATTGGCCCTTATATCGAGCGTTTAAGCGAAATAAGGCGCAATAACGATAACATGTTGCTTGGCGTTTTGATGGATGATTATATCAATTTTATTGATATTTTGTCGCAAGAGGCAAACATTATGGATAAATCATTCTTTATTGTGATTCCATATTATAGCTCGGTGGATGCAGAAAAAGTTATTCAGCAGACAAAAAATTTATTTAAGAGTTTTTCGAAGACAAAGATGCCAGAAGTTACACGTATAGATCGTGCGACCTACGAGAAGGCTGTATCAGAATTGACTAATCGGGTGGATGCGGTAATGTCTGGGTTGTTTCAAATTGGAATTCAGTCGGTACGGTTAAATACAAAAGAGTTGGCACAACTTTATTATAATTTTAATAATCCAGATACGGCAGTAAGAGAGCCTTTAGTGGATTTTTCAAAATTAGCAACAATGTATGTGAAAAAAGGTGAACGACCAAATGAAGGAGGGATAAATGGTTAAGAAGAAACAATTGACGGCGGAAGAAATTGCGGCACAAGCCGAGGCGATGGAAGCGGCGGAAATTCAGAGAGCATTTGAACAAGGAACTAATACTTTGAGGGATTTGATTTCGCCTTCTGCGATTGAAATTCATTCAGATTATTTTAGACTTGGAAATAAATACGGACGAACACTATATATATATGGCTATCCACGTTCGCTTTATACGGGGTGGCTTTCTTCGATTATTAATATTGATGAAGTAGTTGATGTGTCGATGTATATTTATCCAGTGGAGTCTGCGGTCGTGATGAAAAATCTCCGAACGAAGGTGACTCAGCTCGAAGCATCACTCAACTTAAATGCCGAGAAGGGAAAAGTGCGTGACCCGGAACTTGAGGCGGCAATTAATGATGCAGAAGAATTGCGCGATCAATTACAGGTGGGGGCGGAGAGATTTTTCCGTTTTGGGCTCTATGTGACGATTTGGGCGGACTCGCTTGACGAAATGAAATTTATTCAGCAAAAGATTGAAACAATTTTTGGGCAGCAGATGGTGTTTTCGAAGGTAGCGAATACGCAACAGGAACAGGGGATGAATTCGGTAATGCCACAGTGTACGGATCAGTTGCAGATTCGACGGAATATGAATACAGGTGCGATTTCGACGTCGTTCCCGTTTACGTCGGCAGATTTGACGCAAGACAAAGGGATTTTGTATGGTATCAATATGCACAATAATGGGTTGGTGATTTTTGATAGATTTAGCCTTGAAAATGCAAACATGGTGGTGTTTGCGAAGTCTGGTGCGGGTAAGTCTTTTGCGGTAAAACTAGAGGCGCTCCGTTCAATGATGGTTGGGTCGGAAATTTTGATTATTGATCCGGAGAATGAGTATCAGAAACTATGTGATGCGGTGGGAGGGTCATATATTAGGTTGTCTTTAAATTCGGATGTGAGGATTAATCCATTTGATCTGCCTAAAGTAATTGATTCGGAGGATGCAGGTGATGCTTTACGTGCAAACTTGGTAACATTACATGGTTTATTTAGATTAATGCTTGGCGGGAATCAGGTAACAGCAGGTGGGCAAGTGGTACCAGCATTAACAGCCAATGAAGAAGCGGACCTTGACCGGGCTTTAATCGATACTTACGCTCGTGCGGGGATTACGTCGGATCCATTAACACATCAGTCGACGCCACCAACGATTATGAATCTATATGATACATTACTGCATATGGAAGGAACGGGACCACAACTGGCGCAACGCCTTAGAAAATATACAACTGGCACGTTTGCAGGGATTTTTTCGCAGCAGAGTAATGTGGATATCAACAATCAGATGGTGGTATTTAATATTCGAGATCTTGAAGACGAGCTTAGACCGGTGGCAATGTATATTGTGCTTTCGCATATTTGGAATATTGTACGGGCTGAACAGAAAAAGCGTTTACTGATTGTGGATGAGGCGTGGCAGTTAATGGAATATGAAGATTCGGCGAATTTCTTGTTTAGTCTAGCGAAGCGGGCGCGTAAATATTATTTGGGGCTCACGACGATTACACAGGATGTGGAAGATTTTATGGGTTCCAAAATGGGTCGAGCGATTGTGGCAAACTCTTCGATGCAGTTACTTTTGAAGCAGTCGGCTTCAGCGGTGGATGTTTTGTCGGATGTATTTAAGTTAACTGAAGAAGAAAAACGACGCTTAGCGAATTTTCCAGTAGGACAAGGGTTATTCTTTGCGGGCTCCAATCACGTACATATTCAAGTGATTGCATCAGAAATGGAAGAGAGCTTAATTACGACTAACCCTGGCATGAAATAAATATGATATAATAAAGTTATGAGAGGAAAAAGATTTTTCCGGAAAGCTTTTGGCGCGCTTTTTGTTTCTGCGGTGACGATGCTGTCGCCTGTGGGGGCAAGTGCTTTGACGCAAGCACAACTTGAGATGTTTGCGCAGAATAATATTTTGTTTTATGACCCGAGCGGGAGCGAATGCGGCAGTATTGTTTTAGGTTCTTTTGACGGGGTTGGTACTGCGGGATTGTCTGATTTGCAGGCGACCTTTGTAGACACATATCATGATTTAGCGCAGAACCTTTCAGTTGAATATGGTATACCTTGGGAAACCGTGATGGCGCAAGGCATACTCGAATCGGCTGCAGGAATGAGTGATTTTGCAAGATATAGAAATAATTTTTTCGGAATTGGAGCTTTTGACTCTAATCCAGACAATGCATTTTCGTATGATACTCCAGAAGATGGGTGGAGAGGATATTATGAGAATATTAAAAACACCGCAACTTATCGTAATAATGGAGTGTTTGCTGGTGAGGCGATTACGAATCCGTATGTTTATGCACAGGTGATCAAAAATGCTGGCTATGCAACTGATCCGAACTATGTATCTAAACTAAACGACCTTATTGGTGCAGTAGAAAATCGGGCGAGAGAAAAGGGGTGGTTGTCTTCAGCTGATTTGGCTAGGACTTATCCAGAAATGTTGGCAAATGCTAGTATCAATGCCGCTAGTGGCGACGGTTCTACAACTGTTGTTGTAACTGCTGGTTGTCTTGCGTCAGGCAATGGAGATATAAACTTAACAGCTCTTGAATTATCATGGCCAGACAGGACGCATCCTCTTAATGATCCGAAGCCTGAATATGTTGAAGCAATGAAAGCGGTGGGTTTATATCAAAAACCATGCGGAGTAGATAAAGAAGGGAATAGTGTTTGCCCTCCAGCAGGTGCAAGCTGTGATCAGTTCGTTACGACGGTTATGAAGTATTCTGGGGCCGATCCTGATTTTGGTGCTAATGATTACTGGGGGGCCGCTGATCTTTTGAAATATCTTTCTTCACATTTAGATTTGTATGAAGAAATCCCAAACACTGGTAGTACTGACAACCTGCAACCTGGCGATATAAGGTCGGACTCAGGGCATATTGAAATCGTAGTTCAAACAGAAGATGGAACTTTTAAGATTGCATCTGCTTCATGGAATGATCGTACTGGAGACCATGGAAAAAATTTTTATCCAAAATCGTCTTTTCGAATTTTTAGGAGGAAATAGAAGTGCAGGTTGGAAAAAGTGTAAAAAAATGGCTATATATAATAGGGGTTTTGGTGATTACGATTGTGGCTATATCGGTTGTTTTTATCGTGATAGACTCTAAGAATAGTGCTAAGGTGGACATAATGGTAGCTCCACTTTCGGCAGAAATTAAAATAGGAGATAAAATTTACAAAAATGGCACATATGGATTTGAACCTGGTGAGATAGACGTAACTATATCTAAAGAAGGATTTGAGCCAGAGTCAAGGATTTTGACTTTGGAGTCTGGAGCTACGACAAAATTGTATGTATATTTAACTCCGCTTGAATGGAATAAAAATTGGTATTACAACAACCGTGAAGATATGATGCTAATGATGGCGATTGGTGACGCTAATGCCGACATAGAAAGTAAAGCTTATTCTGAAAAAAATCCTATAATTGGTATTTTGCCGATAATTTATGCAAAGTATGATGATAGTTGGGATTATACAGAGTTTAGGATTGATGGGGGTGGATTTGAGGAATGCTCGAGAGATTTTTGTTTGAAGATTACGGATACTACGGGTGGAAATTATGAAAATGCACTTCAGCTAATTAAAGAAAAGGGTTATAATGCTGATGATTTTGAAATCATATACGAGCATAAACCGGTAACCCCACTAAAATAGATTGGCAGTCTTGTGTTTGGAGTGCTAGTGAGGTATAATTGGTTTTATGGCGAAACGTGATTATTATGAAATTCTTGGCGTGTCGAAGAACGCCTCTGATGATGAAATTAAGAAAGCTTATCGGAAGCTAGCGATTAAATATCATCCAGATAAAAATCCTGGCGACAAAGAAGCTGAGGCTAAGTTTAAGGAAATTAACGAAGCGCACGATGTTTTGTCTGACAAGCAGAAACGGGCACGTTATGATCAGTTTGGTCACGCTGGTGTAGGCGGAGCTGGTTTTGGGGGAGCGTCTGGAAATCCGTTCAGCCAAGGCGGGGCGTTTAACTTTAACGGACAGTCGTTTAATTTTGATTTTGGGGGTGGCTCGGCGTTTGATGATATTTTGGGGAGCTTGTTTGGATTTGGGGCAGGTGGTGCCAGGAGGCCACGACGAGGGGCTGATTTGCAGACGTCGGTAACTTTGACTTTTGAAGAAGCGATTTTTGGGACAACGAA
>Ga0310690_10004991_pt1 | contig 18358 bp, 21 predicted proteins | sample AusTroGonzalo_MG_2_FD_207661 | JGI IMG/M metagenome (GOLD analysis project Ga0310690, IMG submission 207661) | Bovine rumen microbial communities from tropical cattle in Woodstock, Queensland, Australia - Gonzalo_04 (v2) (version 2) | ecosystem: Host-associated > Mammals > Digestive system >...
ACGCTGAATGTGGGCCAACCCACCTATTTTGCCGGATTGAATGAGATCCTTACAGTAGCGGACATGGAAGTTATCCGTGCCTATCTGGCATGGAATGTCATCAACGCCGCAGCTTCATTCTTGAGCGATGAGTTCGTGAATTCCGATTTCGACTTTTACGGCAAGGTGCTCTCCGGCAAGCAGGAGAACCGTCCGCGCTGGAAACGAGTCATCGGCACGGTGGACGGCTGCCTGGGCGAAGCGCTCGGACAGATGTATGTGAAGACTTACTTCCCCGCAGAGGCCAAGACCCGCATGGAACAACTGGTCAAGAACCTGCAATGGGCTTTGGGTGAGCGCATCAAGGCTTCTGCCTGGATGACGGATGTGACCAAGAAAAACGCATTGGACAAACTCGCCACCTTCAAAGTGAAAATCGGCTATCCAGACAAATGGCGCGACTACAGTGCGCTGGAAATCAAAAACGACAGCTATTATGACAATATCCTCCGTGCCCGCCGTTTCGAAAGCTCATATCGTCTGTCCAAGATCGGGAAACCCGTGGACAAGGACGAGTGGCAGATGACCCCGCAGACGGTAAACGCCTATTACGAGCCCAACACCAACGAGATATGCTTCCCCGCCGGCATCCTGCAACCGCCGTTCTTCGACATGAACGCCGACGATGCGGCTAATTACGGTGCTATCGGTGTGGTGATCGGCCATGAGATGACACACGGCTTTGACGACCAAGGCCGCAACTATGACCTGCACGGCAACCTTACCGATTGGTGGACAGAAGCTGACTCCAAAGCTTTTGAAGAAAGAGCACAGGTGCTGGTTGACCATTTCAACAACATAGAGGTGGCTCCCGGTGTGCATGGCAACGGTTCCTTCACCTTGGGTGAGAACATCGCCGACAACGGTGGCTTGAACGTTTCTTACACTGCATTCCAGAAAGCCAAGGCCGACGGTGCCATCAAGGGCGACATGGACGGGTTCACTCCGGAGCAGCGCTTCTTCCTCGCCTACGCAGGCGTGTGGGCAGCTAACATCCGTCCGGAGGAGATTTTGCGCCGTACCAAAGAGGACCCGCACTCCCTCGGCCGCTGGCGCGTAAACGGTACACTGCCCCATATTGACGCCTTCTACAAGGCTTTCAACATCCAGCCCGGCGACCCCATGTACCTCGCCCCGGAAAAACGGGCCAGAATCTGGTAGAAACAGCTATTAGGGTACCAAACACCTCTTTCACCTCTTTCACCTCTTTCACCTCTTTCACCTCCTTTACCCATTTTACCCCCATTCACCAAGTTCATCAATTTTAAACTATAAATCTTTTATGACGAATAACAAACTTGCCGTTATTGCCTTTGGCGGTAATGCTTTATTGAAAAGCCATCAAAAAGGCACCTATCAGGAACAGATAGAGAATGTTACGGAAACCTGCAGATGTCTGGTTCCGATGTTGAAGGCCGGTTACAAAATGGTGATCGGTCATGGTAACGGCCCGCAAGTGGGCAATGTGATGTTACAACATAAGGCCGGCAAAGAGACTTTCGAAGTGGAGTCCATGCCGCTGAATTTCTGCGTAGCCGAGACCCAAGGTTCTATCGGCGCGCTCATTGAAGAGGGTTTCCGCCATATCTTCGCCGAAGAGGGCTGGGATCGTGACACTGTGACCCTGCTCACGCACGTGGAGGTGGATGGCAACGACCCACTGTTCCAGAACCCGACCAAGCCCGTGGGGCCCTATGTTTCCAAAGAAGAAGCTGAACAATACCACGATGAGACGGGCGACATCTACAAAGAAGACCCGAAGGGCAATGGCTGGCGCAAAGTGGTGGCATCACCCAAGCCTATCCGCATCCAGAACATCAAGCTGGTCCGCAAGCTGGCCGACGAAGGTATCATCGTGATCACCGTGGGCGGCGGCGGCATTCCCGTGGCCATGAAAGACGGCTACCTGAAAGGTGTGCAGGCCGTGATCGATAAGGATCTCGCTTCCGCCATCACCGCTGTGGAAATCAATGCTGACGAGTTTTACATCCTCACCGATGTGCCCAAAGTCTATATCAACTTCCGCAAACCCGATGAAAAAGCTTTGGACGTAATCACCGTATCAGAAGCCAAACAGTATCTCGCTGATGGCCAGTTCACCGAAGGATCCATGGCTCCGAAGGTACGCGCCGCCATCATGTTCGTGGAAAAGACCGGACACCCCTGCATCATCACCGAGGCCGGAAGACTTGGTGACGAATCCTGCGGCACACGCATAGTAAACGATTAGAGATTAGAGATGAGAGATTAGAGTTATCTCAATCTCTTTTATCTCTAAACTATAAACTTTAAACTCTAAACTAATATTTTATAAACAACATTAACACCCAAAATTATGGCATTCAATTTAAGAAACCGCAACTTTTTGAAATTGTTGGATTTCACTCCTACGGAAATCCAGTACCTGTTGGACCTTGCACGCGACCTCAAACGCGCCAAGTACGCCGGCACCGAGCAACCCCGCCTGAAGGGCAAAAACATCGCCCTGATTTTTGAAAAGACCTCCACGCGTACCCGCTGCGCTTTCGAGGTAGCCGCTTACGACCAAGGTGCTCACGTTACCTATCTGGGACCTTCAGGTTCTCAAATCGGCATCAAAGAATCTATGGCTGACACCGCCCGCGTGCTCGGACGCATGTTCGACGGCATTGAATATCGTGGCTTCAAACAGACCACCGTGGAAGAACTCGCCAAATTCGCCGGCGTGCCCGTTTGGAATGGTCTTACAAACGAATTCCACCCCACCCAGATTCTGGCCGACTTCCTCACAATGAGCGAGCATGTTGACAAACCGCTCAACAAGGTGACCTACGCTTACCTCGGCGATGCCCGTTACAACATGGGTAACTCCCTGATGGTGGGTGGCGCCAAGATGGGCATGGATGTCCGCATCGTGGCTCCCAAGGCTCTGCAACCTGACAAAGACCTCATCAAGAAATGCAAGGAGATTGCCAAAGAAACCGGCGCTACCGTCACCGTCACCGACGACGTGAAGAAGGGCGTGAAAGGCTGCGATTTCCTCTACACCGACGTGTGGGTATCCATGGGCGAACCCGTTGAAGTCTGGGAAGAGCGTATCAAACTGCTCAAACCTTATCAGGTGAACAAAGAAACGATGAAACTCACTGGCAACCCGAAATGCAAATTCATGCACTGTCTGCCCGCTTACCACAACCTGGAGACTCAGGTGGGCCGCGACGTGAACAAACAATTCGGTCTGGATGGCATCGAGGTCACGGAAGACGTGTTCGAGTCCGAGAACTCCATCGTCTTTGACGAGGCTGAAAACCGCATGCACACCATCAAGGCCGTCATGGTGGCCACGCTGGGTGACTAACCAATACAGGGTAATGGCAACATTATCCTCTATTCTCAACAAAAAAGGGTGAATCTAAATTCACCCTTTTTTATTTTAACCCTTAATGATTCTAGTCTGATAGAAACTGCGACCCTTATCCAGTATGTGTATCACATAAGCTCCGGCAGGCAAGGAAGTGATATTCAACGTGGAGGTTCCCGCTTCGACGATGGTTTGGTAAATCAATCGCCCCTGATCGTCAAACATCAAAAATTCGAATTGCTTAGGCGGATCCACCATAGAGGTGACATACAAATAGCCGTGTGTCGGATTGGGATAGATGACAAACGCAGGCGAATTCTGGTCGTCAACACCCGAAAATTTGGAAACCAACTGCACATTTTGGACAACACTCTGTCCATCCGCCACGGACACGGTAATGGTTTTGGGATAATAATCCTCCGCTGTGTAAGTTACAGAATAGGTGCCTCCTTTAATCGGACGATGGTAGTTGCCCTCCGGGAGCATGGAATAAACCTGCGAATGGTCCTTGTCATGATTCTCCACATACACTTCGGCTTCGATAGGCAAACCCGTAACTGAGTCTGTAACGATACCCCGTATGCCATTCAAGGATTCTTCAATATAGTCCAACAACGCCTGGCGGGTATAGTTCCAATACTTGTAAAGCTGATTCGAGGAAACCACCTTGTCGGCACTAACCTCAATCGTGACTTCACGGCATCCAAGAAAATAATTGTAGCAATCCTGTCGCGAACCTACTGTCGTGTACCAATCGGAGCCACGCACCACGCCATCGTCCAAATCTTGCATGTAGTTGTTGTTCTGCGCATGGCAAGTGTTCGCGAAATTATGCCCCACATACTGCCACCAAAGATCGTCCGCGTGAATCTTATTTGACGATTCCCATGTATCCCAAGGGTAATTATAGACCTCCGCACCGCCATGGAAATTGGCCGACATCGTGAAATTGTGCGCCATGCCAAAATCCAGCATCGCCCGAACCTCACTGGGATAGTCGCCATTCTCATTATATGGCACATATACAATAGGATATGAACGGTTTAAATCAATACGCGAATAGTTGCTTCGCGTGCTGTAGGGCGACTCACCCAAAGAATCATTGTGATTGCGGTATGTGCCATCTGGATTCTCTATCGGACAAATCCAAAGGTCCACATTGTTGATGATATTCTGGACTTGAGGATCAGAATCGTAATTATTCAAGAGATATTCAATGAGTCGCAACAACAGATAATACCCCACGGGCTCGTCGCCATGCATGGTGGAAGTATAGAAAAACGCAGGCTTGTTGCCACGCTCCTGAAGATTGTTGCTGATGTGGGCAGCTAAAATCTTGTGATTGGCAGTCGTATGGTTCAAAATAGGCTCTATTTTGCAAATATTTGGAAACTGGCTCTGGAAAGTATCCATTGTGGCCACATACGCACCCCAAGTGGGATAGCGGTTCCATGAATCGGTAAGCTGCTCGTAACTATGCGCCATGCGCACGTTCACCTTCGAACCCGTTACAATGGTAAACGGGATGCCTTGTGACAAGAAATGGGCATAGTCGTCACGGCCGATGCACAATCTAACCTTGTAACAGTCATACCCTTCTGCCACAACCTTGTCCACAGAAAACTCGCGACTCACCTCCTTCAGCATCTCGCTCGACAGACTCGTCTCAATGTACGTCTCAGGCCATTCGCTGTTGAACGGACGCAAAGAGTCGATCTGGGCGTAGCCAACGGTAAAGATGATGAGAAAAGAGATAAGGGATAGAATTTTATTCATGAACAGGGTTATAGTTGCACTAACTTATGGATTTCGTTGGAAAGATTATCGGAAACGGGCACCAATGGCAGGCGCAACACGTTCTTGATTTTACCTTGGGCAGCCAAAATAGCCTTGACACCGCAAGGATTGCCCTCTTTGAAGCAGGCTTGCGAAATATCAAATAGTTTGTCGTGGTACAGACGGGCCTTTATAAACTGGTCGTTCATGGCCAAGTGCACCATATTGGCGACTTCAGCGGGATAGGCATTGGCCAACACCGAGATAAGTCCATCCATGCCGGCAGCCATCATGGGCAACGTAATCAGATCATCGCCCGAAATGACCAGAAAATCTTTCGGTTTATGGTTCAGCAAATACAGAATCTGTTTCACATTGCCGGAGGCCTCCTTGATACCGATAATGTTGTGATGACTCTCCGCAATGCGGATGGTGGTCTCTGCCAGCATGTTGCATGAGGTTCTGCTCGGCACATTATACAGGATGATGGGCAGTGGCGAGCTCTTGGCAACCACCTTATAATGCTCAATCAAACCCAATTGGCTGGGCTTGTTATAATACGGTGTAACCGAGAGAATAGCATCAATGGGCAGCTTGTCCACATCTTTGATACGGTCCAAAATGCTCTGCGTGTTGGGACCGCCGAGCCCCATCAGCACGGGCACGCGCCCGGCATTGACAGAAGTGATGCAGCGCACGATGTCCTGACGCTCCGTCTTCGACATGGTCGGGTACTCACTGGTGGTACCTAACGCCAACAGATAATCCACCTTATTCTGGATGAGATTCTCCACAAGATTCTCCAAACTATGGAAATCCACTTTCCCCTCGACGGTGAACGGCGTGACGACAGCAACACCCAAGCCTCTGAACTTGTCCAAACTATTTTTCATTACCCGTCAGCATTTGAGTGTAGGTGTAAATCTCTTTCAGATAAGTTTGGTTGTCTTTCGGAGATTTGTCAATAAAAAGATCATACAATGCGCTGTTGGTGCGCTCGCGGCCAATGATGAATTTCGCATTCGACTGGGCCAAAATGGCTTTGATAGGCCCATGATAGCGATAGTTGAAATCAATCAGAACATCAAAATCCTTGTTGATGAAATCCTGCACCTGCACCATGGTAGGGTTGCCGAACCAGTTGAGATGCTTGTTGCAGAAATAGTCCGCAGACAGCTGTTGCAAGCAGAAAAACGGCACCTCTTTGTCATCAATGTAGCCAATCATCTTGACCGTATGCCCGTCGTTTTGCAGATTGTTGAACAGACGGAATATATCCTTATAGGAATTCTCATCGGTGATTTCGCACACGATTCCTATGGATTTTGCACGAGGCAATGCAAGCAGGCTTCTTTGCCTATTTTTCTTATTATCAGCAAGATGCTTCTGCAGAAAATAATTTTTTATCTTGGAAAACATAGGATTCTAACGTATATATTCAAGCCTGCAAATATACAAAAAAAATAGCGGCAGAGTACTGCCGCTATCAAACCATTAACCTATGTAAGATAATCGAAAACTATTCATGATAGTTTTTCAAAATCGTATAGGTCTTTACGTAAGGGTTTCTATTTTGTTACAACAAAATGATATTTTCTTTGATTTTTTTTGCAAAAGAGGTATTTGCAAAATGTCCAGGACGGTTGGCAACAATCTCCGCGCGCAACGGATAACCCAATAAATAGAGGTCGCCGATGAGATCCAGCAGTTTGTGGCGGGCAGGCTCATTGTCATGGCGCAACGTGATGTTATTCAGCACATGATCGGGCGTCACGGTAATGTCTTTCTTGTTGAAAAACAGCGCCAACTGCTTCAAAACCGCCTTTTCGGGAATCTTATCGACAAAAACGATGGCGTTATCCACATCACCACCGCGGATCAGGTTGTTCTGAATGAGGAACTGCAACTCATTCAAAAAGACAAAGGTCCGACAGTTATAGACATCTGGATAGAAATCTTCCAGATTGTTCAACACCGCCTGCTGTTCGGCGAGCACCTTGGTGCCGTAATCCACATTGACCGTCATCTTGAAATGGTCGGCAGGCTTGATGGTAAGCTCAATCTGCTGTTCCGGGATAGAAAATGTAATCTCTTCTTTCACTGTAGCATAATGGCGCGGCTTGTCCAGCTCCTTGATGCCCACCTCTTTGATGAGCTCCACATAGACTCTGGAGCTACCGTCCAAAATGGGGGTTTCAGGCCCCATCATCTTCACAAGCACATTGTCGAGACTCAATCCAGCCAATGCAGCCATAAGATGCTCTATGGTATGCACTTCTGCAGGACCGTCCTTGATGGCAGTACCGCGGGAAGTGTCGAACACATTTTCGGGGATGGCCTTGACCACCGGACTACCCGGCAGGTCAACGCGCATGAACTGGATGCCGGAATCCGCGGCAGCGGGCTCCAAGGTCACGGTGACTTGTTGTCCCGTGTGTAATCCTTTTCCCGATATGGATATCGGGGATAAAATTGTGGTTTGGAAATTCATTATATTAGAAATAGTTTACAATGATTCTAAGTGAAACGCCCTACTTTTGAAGGTCTTTGACTTGTTGGAACAGATCCGGCAACTTGCGACGATAGACGATGAGCCGTTTTTCCTCACTGAGCGGAATGGCGGGATTGCCCAGATACATGCCTCTCTTGAGCGAGTGCGACACACCGGCCTGCGCGCCCACGATGGTGCCGTCTTCCACGGTGATGTGACCTGCCACACCAGCCTGTCCGGCCAGAATGCAATGCTTGCCAACCTTGGCAGAACCTGCAATGCCCACCTGTGCAGCCATGCCCGTGCCCTCGCCCACCGTGACATTGTGCGCAATTTGCACCAGATTGTCGATTTTCACGTTATCTTCAATCTTCGTGGAGCCCATAGTGGCACGGTCGATGCAAGTGTTGGCGCCAATTTCCACGTTATTGCCGATAACCACGTTGCCGATTTGCGGGATCTTGAGGTATTGTCCATCTTGTGCAGCGAAACCAAAACCGTCGGCACCAATGACGGCACCTGCGTGCAGAATGCAGTCGTTGCCAATCACACAGTCAGCATACACCTTCACGCCAGCATTCAACGTGGTGCGGTCGCCCACCTTCACGTTGTCGCCCAAACAGACCTGCGGATAGATGCGTGCGCCGTTGCCGATGACCACATTCTCGCCGATACTGACGAACTCACCGATATAGACGTTCTCGCCAATCTTCGCAGACTCCGCAATGCAAGCTTTGTCGGAAATGCCGACCTTGGCGTGCATCATGACCGTCTCCTGATAAAAATTCAGCAGTTTGGCAAACGCCAGATAGGAGTTATCGACTTTGATAAGTGTGCACTTCACCTCGCGCTCGGGCACGAAGTCCTTGTTCACGATAGCCGCGGTGGCTTTGGTGTCATATATATAATGTGTGTATTTCGGATTGGAAAGAAAAGTGAGCCCGCCGGGCACACCTTCTTCAATTTTGCAGATGGTGGTAATAGCACCTTGAGGGTCGCCAACTACCTCAGCTGCAAGCAATTCCGCAATTTGAGAAACCGTGTATTTCATATCGCTGATTTAGGGCTGCAAAGATATAAAAAAAGGGGAACATGAGGGCGAAAGAGGTTAATGGGGTAAAAGAGGAAAGGAGGACTAAAAAATCCCCTTCTATTTTAGAAGGGGTGGCCGAAGGCCGGGGTAGTAATATAAAGATGGGGAAAGAGGTAAATGGGGAACATGGGGTGAAAAATATTTTTTGAAAATAAATGAAGGAATGATAAAAAAGTGTATTTTTGCCGCCGATTTCAAAAACGAAACCACGGAGAGGTGGGTGAGTGGCTGAAACCAACAGTTTGCTAAACTGTCGATGGGGAAACCTATCCGCGAGTTCGAATCTCGCCCTCTCCGCAAACAAAAAGGCGACACGAAAAGTGTCGCCTTAATTGTTTGCAGGAAGCCGTCGTCCGCTTGCGGACGTAAGGCTGACGGCGAACAATTAGGAGGCCTTGCGGAGCAAAGGCCTTTTTTGTTTGCAAGGACGCCCGCGGCAGCGAAGAGATATTCAATCTCGCCCTCAAGTGTCGTCTTTTTTTATCCCATTTTTTGTATTTTTGCCACCGATTTCACGGTGAGCGGTTCACACATGAACCGCGAGAGGGAAACAGGTGCAAGTCCTGTACAGTACCCGCTGCTGTAACTCTTCACCCGCTTCGGACACCCCAAACGCCACTGTTGGACCGCCAATGGGAAGGCTCGCCCGAAGGAAGACAAGTCAGAAAACCTGCCGGAAAATCAGCATAGTGACAGCTTCGGGATGTAGGCTAACACGGAACACGGCTTTGCTAGTCGCCGTATCTTTTCCCAAAGCAATGGCACCACAAATGTCTAACTTAAAAACCAAAAAAGTATGAAAAAGTTATTGTGTGTATTGCTTGCATTGACAACTTTAAGCCTTTCGGCACAAAACGACCAACTGCCTGACGACGCCACCCTCGCCGCCGACCAGGTCATCTACTGGGTGGGCAACGGCAACAGCCACGTGGTGCTGGCCGTCAATTGGGCCACGCCGGACACCTGCCTTGCCTGGGGCGTGCGCTTTGACGGCGACGAAGCCTTGGTGGCAGACCTTTTGCACACCATCGCCATCTTCGACGACCGCTTCTCCTATTCGGGCGACGGCTTACTTGACAGCATCAACTTCAACGACGGTCCGCTGCACTTGATGCGTACCGGCAACTGGTGGATGTACAACATCAACGGATCCGGCGCCGAACTGGGCTACCAGGAGCAGACCGTGCAACACGGCGATTTCATCAAGTTCGGCGATGAAAGCTGCGGCGTATCCGACGAAAACTACCAATACGCCTGGACCACAACGGTAATGCCCGTGTGGCTGCCCGACCAGACCAGCCTGCTGTTCACCGACTCCGTGGGCACATCTGGCTGCCAAGCCATCTACTATGCCAATCCCGCTATCTTAGGTTGGGCCACCGGCTGCACTGTCACACGCGGCTACCGGGATATCGCCACCCCCACTTCCTACGCAGACTACGGCACTGACAGCGACGGCATCGGACCCAGCAGCGAGTCCACCACCGATGGCGTAGTGAGCCTCGGCGACGGCGGTATTGCCGTGCTCACCTTCGACATGCCTATCACCGACGGTGAGGGCTACGACTTCGCGGTTTTTGAGAATTCCCTGAACCACACTTTCCTGGAAATGGCCTTTGTGGAGGTTAGCTCCGACGGCGAAAACTATTATCGCTTCCCTTCCGTCTCCAATACACAAAATACCACCCAGATCACTAACGGCGGAGCTGTCGATCCGCGCATGGTGCACAACCTGGCTGGCAAATACATCGTGGGCTGGGGCACGCCTTTTGACCTCGCAGAGCTCGATGGATACAGCAATCTGGACATCCACAACATCACGCACGTGCGCCTCGTGGATGTGGTAGGTTGCATTGATCCGCAATATGCCACCACCGACAAGAACGGGCACATCATCAACGACCCCTACCCTACCCCCTGGGGCAGCAGCGGTTTTGACCTGTCAGGCGTGGCTATCATGAACGGCTGGCAGCCCAATGGCATTGAGGAAGAACAACTCTCAAACGCCCTGTTCGCCTACCCCAACCCGTGCACAAACACGCTGTATATCAACAACAACCAGTCCGATTGCAACATTGAAATATACAATGTCTTCGGCCAACTGATTTGGAACGAGCATTCCTCCGACAGCCGGATTCAGATCAACATGCAAAGCTTCCCTGATGGCATGTATATTGTCAAATCCGGAACTCAATGTGTTAAGATTATCAAACGATAGTGCCATCTCTTTCTCGGCTCATTCCGAAAAATCTGTATTTTTGCTGCTTCAATAAAGACAGATGAATAGGGCTTGTATCGTTTTCTCCGCTATCCTGTTTTTCCTCTGTACATGCCAAATCCATGCGCAAGAGGGGAACAAAGTGTATCAAGGATTTGACGGTGGTATGATGATTCATGTCGGATACCTCCAAGGCAATATTCCATCCTTACAATATCAAGCAAAAGGGGCTACTTTCGGACTTGGAGGCGTGGTGCGCGTGCATCTCGGCAAACATTGGATGATTGGCGGGGAAGGATACGTGTCAACCTTAAGCCAATTAAAAAACGGCAGTTATATCAAATATGGTTGGGGTGGATTTCTGGGCGAATTTTACTGGACGTTCAAGTATGTGATGCCATACATCGGAGTTACAATCGGTGGAGGCGCAAACACTGACCTGCTGATGTTTGATGGCAATCGGACAGACTGGCTGCCGGAGTACAATGTGGTGTTTCACAAACAAACATTCCTAGCCATTGACCCGTTCATCGGCTGTGATTTCATCGTTTCCAAATCCGTCCATCTGACCTTGAAGGCCGACTGTCTGCACAGTCTTTCACACGGAAAACTCCTGATGCCCATGGGGTCCCGTTTTTATTTCGGATGTATTTTTTACCATTAGAATATGAACGATAAAGAACAGAAATACGACCTGTTGTTTCGTCAAATCCAATCTTTGGCCGAAGGCGAGACGGATGACATCGCGCTGATGGCCAATATGGCTGCGGCCATTCATGACACTTTCCATTTCTGGTGGACCGGCTTCTACCGTGTTATCGGTAACGAGTTGGTGTTAGGACCGTTCCAAGGACCGCTCGCGTGCACACGCATCGCCTGCGGGCGCGGCGTGTGCGGCACCGCCTGGCAAGAGCAACACACACTCGTAGTTCCCGATGTGCATCAGTTCAAAGGACACATCGCCTGCAGCAGTGCCTCCAACAGCGAAATCGTGGTGCCCGTGTTCCGCGACGGCAAAATCATCGCCGTGCTCGACATCGACAGCGAGCACTACAACACCTTCGACGAAACCGACCGTGTTTGGCTGGAGCGGATAGTAACGATTATTGATAAAAGACCATTTGGCATTGGCTGAGCGAAGAGGAGGAAACCGATCGAAGCGAGGTAACAGAATAGCCGGTTTCTGCGTCCTTTTCTTTTGCGGAGAAGGCGAAAGAGAGAAATATATTGTTAAAACATTGATTCTTAACACCTTCTATCACATCGAAAGTCATACTCCAAGATCTGCAAACTGGCTTCTCACAGTGTGCCTTTGCCGGATAATATGCTTCTAACCAACAGCTTTTCATGTGGCAAAGTTACAAAAAATCCATTTGATACAATCATTGGCGTCTTAATATTAAATTAGATGGATGATAGTAGTCCATATGTATGATTTTAAGGCGTTTTTTCCTGTCAAAAATCAAAGTGATTTTAGTGTTATTTGGTTCGCCTGTACTGAAAGAGAGAATGTACTGTGGGATATTTTTGCATCTATTTCCTATGATTAAAGGACCTTTGCCATATTCTGCTTCACTCTCGTCATATTTAAAAAAATTATTGACATCACCTAAAGATGTATTATTTCGTAAAATTAATCCATGATAATCCATCCAGAATTTTTTATTCTTTTTCAACCAGATGTATTCCAATCGCACATCAGAGCCTGTTTCAAGATAGGATAATTTATATTTGTCTGCAGATATTTGATTTGCATAGAAGACGTAAAAAGAATCTGAACTGTGCGAAGGGTAAAGTTGACCTTTCACATTAAAACAACTATGCCATTGTCGAACATCTGGAATAAAATGTAAATCTTCCGTTTTTGCTATTAACGGATAATTAGATTTTATGATTGATATGTTAATCGTGTCAATTTTTGTTTGTTGAGCAGATACAAAAACTGATAAAGATATGAATATTAATAACATGATATACTTCATAATGGGATTTATTTACAACGAGTAATTCCAATTGCCGGCAAAGGATTCCGCGCATTTGGATTTTTAGCACTATAATAATACTTGGTATTAAAATTTTCACCTCCAGATTGTGACCTCCAGCGTATGGGTATTTGACCTCGACTATCTGTCAATCCTTCCTTTGGCCAAAGCCTCATGTTGACAATCGCTGTTCCTGTATTTTTGTCGGGGATTTGCACATTGTTCAAACTTATACCGCTATAAGATGAGCCAAAATCATTTATGAATTCATTCAGATCTATCGCATAGGAATTTCCAATCGTAGTCTTGTGTTTTTCTCCATAATCAAGAGCGAATTTTATTTGAGAAGCTTTTTGGTCATCCGTCATGTTATTCCAATTTCCTTTCAACACATCATTGCCTGTCACTTGTTTAACAGCATCTCCTTTTATTACGGAACCTTCTTTTATTTCACTTCCATCTTTTTTTAAACCAGCATTCGAAAAAATATCTCTGCCCCGATTATTTCCATCAGCATCTCTACAGTCGAACTGTTTGATGAAAGTGTCATAACTGTCACCTTTCTCTGCCGTGTATGTCACATTCCCTTCGTCATCCAGTCCTGGAATCCATCTTCCGTCAGGATCAGTAAGTTTTATCGGGTTGTTCGCACAGTAAGTATAAGGCGAAAGTGACGGATATTTGTCACTCATCGGATCCACACTCAGCCAAATAGATAAATCAGAAGAGTAATACCGCGCACCAAAGTAGGAATACCCCGTCTCGGTATCCTTCTCTTTTGCGGAGAAGGTGAAAGTCCGGGTAGGGGCAAAGGGGCTATATGCTCTGATGACGGGCATGGGCAATTTTTTTTAAAGATTATTTTTCACTGCATTTGTAATGTTTGATAATTCTGTTGGCCTTGTGTTTTTTAACAGGTTTTTCAACCCGAATTGCAGAAGAAATACAATCATTTAAAGCAGCGGTGTCCCTTTCAGATGCATATGTATATCCCACATATAAATGTTCAAAACCACTGTTGCTTACTCCATATAAATGATCTGGCTTTTCCAAGTTATATATTAAACAATATTTCCAAAATGTAGAATCGTGTCCTCCGCATTCATATAAAACACCTGCACTTGGTATATTAATTCTTTCTCCCGATTGATATAAGTGCTGCGTTTTCAGTAAAAAGTTGTACAAAGTGTCATGTGATTTATATGGATATTCCTCACTAATGTAAAAAATAGCGTCATGATAGGTGGTGAACGTATTACAATCTGAATGTCCCCTTATTATGATTTTAATATTGCTGTTAAGAGGCAACTTTACCACATAGGCGGGGGAATCTTTTAATGGTTTGTATATAAATGCCTTACAACCACGTACATGTGAGTATGTTTCGCAACCATTTAATACAGTCATCACCCACAAACAAATCAGACCCAGTTTAGCGCTTTTTTTCATAGGATTTGATATCAAAAGGTAAATATGGACTTGTACCATCTTCATTTAAAAGCGATGGCCATTCTCCTCCTTGAAAATGTCCATCGTTAGTAAACCCAGACCTATAATGAGTTCTATATCCAAACCCTAATTCTTTTCGGACAATATTTTCCCTATAACAGGCGACCCATTCGTTTTTCCCTATTTTATCCTCGGGGTTGGGATCTCTCCCAACGGAAGTGAGATCTGTCCAATTATTATTGTCATCAAAAGCATGGGATAATTCATGAGCCAAATCACATGTTGGATTAAATTCTCCTAAAGGTGTTCCTTCAACGGGCAGCCTTGTTCCATTAGAATTCCATGTGATAGTATTCGGGTCATTTTTCTCGTATCCACTCGCGCCAGCTTTTATTGTATATTTAGTGTCTGATTCTTGCAAATCAGAAATCATCCGGTTCCCCTCTGTGGTTTTATTTATCTTGTCCAATGAATTCTTCGCTTTGTTCACAAAGCGATTCTGCTGCCGTTCATTAAGACTGCAGCCTTTTAAATGAGTCAGCGTTCCGTCTTTTTCATACCTGTATTGTGATCCTTTCCATTCTATTATTATTTCCTCCCCATTCGGGTCCACCAATTTCACAGGGTTGTCCGCACAGTAAACATACGGACTCAAGGAGGGATATTTGTCACTCATCGGATCCACGCTCAGCCAGATGCTCAAATCGGAGTTGTAATACCTTGAACCATAGTAGGAAAAGCCGGTCTCGGAGTCCTTTTCCTTTGCGGAGAAGGTGAAACTTACTGAAAACGAGGTTTTTATGGGGTAATATGTCGACACTGTGGTGTTCATTCGCCGCGAAATTACAAAATTATTTCAAATGATGCCAATACCTTGCCGTTAATGTTCAATCCGCATCTTTCTTTCTTCGTCATTGTTTTCTATCTCGCTTATTTCTACAATATTATAATCTCCAAAACTAAAATGTGGAACTAGCACTCCTTTGATAATATAAGTATATAACCCTCTTGATTGGCGAAGCCGATAAATTGTATCGCCATTTATCACTGTAGGACTACAACAATCCGTTTGCAATAAAGGACTTAGACCAAGGTTGTAAGAATATCCTAATTTCATTTTCCTTACATTGTTTCCAAATTCATGTTTAAAAACAATAATTCTAATATACTTGAATATGGATTCTTCAGGATATTCTTGCTCAATATCATACATGTACAATTTTGTTTTCTTTAAATGATCACCCTTTACATAATAATTATCTTTTTTCACTTCAACATTAACAACCTTAAAAATGCCTTGAATGTCCCGTAATACATTTGTATTAGCGCTATCTTCTATAGGGTAAAAAGAAATAATCTTATTGTTTGCAGTTACATACATTCCAGTATCCAGTTTAGCATGCTGAATAAAATCTACTACATCTTTTTTTTGTGTATGAACCACACCTTTCCCATTTCTCACATAGAAACCATATTTGTATTGGTTTGGAACTTTATTTTTGCCACCAGCTCTAAATAATACCCCCTGACCTAACACTGTACAACAACAGAAAAACACCAAAAAGATTAAAAACATTATTCTTTGGTATTTCAAGGTTAGGAACACTTTTTTTTCTGTAAGACTTTTCATAACCTCCGGACATTAGAAATCACTAATGGGACTGCGACGAAGCCCATTATAACTTTGTACCTTCTTGCCATTGGGCAGTGTCATGTATTCAGTGGAATGCGTCCAATTTCCACCAGAAATAGAATTAGCCTTATTGTGTGCTTCATTATAATTGCTTCCTACGGAAATAGGGTCTCCTTTCTTGTTGCCTAAGGCTATATCCGCACTATAGTATCCTTCTGCAAACTCGTGAAGCATATAACCACCAGCCACATTATCTCCAACTTTTTTATCTAATTTAGCACTACGATTAGGATCAACATATTGATAAGAAGTGGCATGGCCATTAGCATATTCGCTTCCACCATAGGCTCCTGTACATATTATCCCATCATCTTCCTTCTTGTAATCATATTGTTTTCCATCAGTTTTAGATGTGAATGATTTTTTGTCGTTTTCTGCATCGATGTTTATTGTGATGTCACTTCTATCTATTGCATTTTTTACAAATTTATCTGTTTTTGTTTTAGCTTTACCCGAATAAGTCATTTTTCCATCTGAACCTAAAGAAACCTTGAAATTCTTGGATGTCATATTGTTAATTTGTGTCTTTACATCCTCACTGCCACTGCCACTTACGATCACTTCTTCACCATTCGGATCCATCAAAATTATGGGATTATTCCTGCAATAAGCGTATGGTGAAGTTGACGGATACTTGTCACTCATCGGATCGACGCTCAGCCAGATGGACAGATCGGAGCTGTAATATCTTGAGCCAAAGTAAGAAAAGCCGGTTTCGGCATCTTTCTCTTTTGCGGAGAAGGTGAAAGAGGTAGATATTTTATTAAAATATTGATTTACAGTATTTTCCATAGGGTTAAACAACACGCCATACAACCTATGAGCAGGATTCTCACAGCGAGTCTTTGTCGAATAATATAACTTCGTCCAAAAACTATTCATTCTGCAAATCTACAAAATATTCAGATATAGTTTATTTATTGAAAAGCCCGAAAAAAGAAACAAAAAAGGCTATAGGGATAATCTCAAAGGATAATACCTTTTAATAATCCATATATACGGTGCTTCATCATAGCATTCTATAATGAGTTGAACAAAAAATAAATTTGAAAAAATGTATGTTTCTTTAATGTCCTTTTTCGAAGATATGATAGAAATTTGATGTCGCCCGAGACCAAGCATGAAAAATTTTCGACATCCTGAGGTTTTACCGATAGTTTTATCTCTATCGAAAATCAAATTTTCATCCAAATAGATTGAATAATCTGGTGACATTTTTTCATTATATCCATAAGGTGTTGAAATCTCAATGCCGACATTGCCATGGCAAAAAAGGATCACAACAACTTCATACAGAACAATGATGGATAATATACCTACCAAGCATCTCAAAAACACTTTTTTTCTTTCCTTTCTCATTTTTTAAGTTTTTGATGATGACTATAATTTGGTCAATGATGATTTAAATGATAAACAAAGCTAAAAAAATCAATTTGTCTCTGCTTTTTTCTATTTTTTTAACGTCAATTAACGAATGTTGGTGTCAATAATGGGTTCCATTTCAAAATAATATATGTTAATGCGTATATTTGGTATAAGGAATTTTTTATATACCAAATCAACTAAAGGCTTATCTCCTAACAATGTCTTTACAGATCCGTCTTCAAATTGTAGTGCCCAGACATCTTTATCAAAATATGCTCGCATATTCATAGTAAACAACATGTAAGGTAAATTAGGTGCGGAAAAATCAGAATGTTTCAAAGAATCAATACATTTGTCGAATTCTTTAACGGTCTTTTCATCAATGATACTTTTTTTAAATTTATTAACATCGCACACAATAAGCCATGCCCCATAAGGTAGTGGACAACTATCAACACAAGAGAAACCTATAATATAAAAAACATGAGGCACAAAATTCTTGTTATCATCCAAATAGAACCCATCCTTGGCTGTTACTGAACTAATCTTAAAAGTGCCCGATACAAATTCTTCCAAAGGCATAAGATTTTTGCACAAATAGCCGTCATAACGAAAATAATCTGCATATTTCTTGCAAAGGCTCTCGTGAGTGATGTCATTCCTCATTTGGTACGCAAAATACGCGCGTAGTTTCTCTTCGTCACATTTATAGCCATTGTGCCAAGAGAATTCTTTATGACTACACGATTTGCATAATGATTTTTCTTGTTGACTAACGACAACAAAAGGCAACAGAACTATTAATGTCAGAAATATCGTCCTCATAATGCATTATTTTTGACCTCTTTCCCATATTTCAATATGCGGTATAAACATTTTGGCTGTCTTGTCATCCATAAATGATGGTTTTTT
>Ga0310690_10004993_pt1 | contig 18354 bp, 11 predicted proteins | sample AusTroGonzalo_MG_2_FD_207661 | JGI IMG/M metagenome (GOLD analysis project Ga0310690, IMG submission 207661) | Bovine rumen microbial communities from tropical cattle in Woodstock, Queensland, Australia - Gonzalo_04 (v2) (version 2) | ecosystem: Host-associated > Mammals > Digestive system >...
CCGTCGTGGAAGAGGCTGGCGATGAGGGCGGCATCGGCACGGCCCCGGGTGAGGACGTCGGCAATATGGTCGATGCTGCCTGCTCCGCCGGAGGCGATGATGGGGATGGAGAGCTGCGAGGAGAGGGCGGCGTAGGTGCCGCAGGGATAGCCCGCGAGGGTGCCGTCGTGGTCCATGGAGGTGAAGAGGATTTCGCCTGCGCCGCGTTCCTGGGCTTCGCGCGCCCAGGCAAAGAGCTCCACGTCGGTCAGACGTCGTCCGCCGTGGGTGGTGCAGCGCCACGTGCCGTCGGGGGTGGTCTTGGCATCGATGGCGACGACGACGAACTGGCTGCCGAAGCGCTCGGCCAGCTCGCTGATGAAGGCGGGGCGGGCAAGGGCGGCGCTGTTGATGCTCACCTTGTCGGCACCGGCCTGCAGCAGGCGCTCGGCGTCGTCCATGGTGCTGATGCCTCCGCCGACGGTGAAGGGGATGTTGATGGCGCGGGCAATGCGCTCGACAAGCTGGGTGAAGGTGTGACGCCCTTCGTGGGTGGCGCTGATGTCGAGATAGACGAGCTCGTCGGCACCTTCGGCAGCGTAGCGGCTGCCCAGCTCGACGGCATCGCCGACGTCGCGCAGCCCGACGAAGTGAACGCCCTTGACGGTGCGGCCGTCCTTGACGTCGAGGCAGGGGATGATTCGTTTGGCAAGCATGGTATATTTAGTTAAGAGTTAAGAATTAAGAGTTAAGAGTTAACTCACGAAGGGTGATGCGGGATTCGTAGAGCGCCTTGCCGACGATGACGCGGGGCAGGCCGAGGGCGTCGAGGCGACGGATGTCGTCCATGCTGCTGATGCCTCCGCTGACGGTGAAGGTCACCTGCGGATAAGCATTCTGCAGACGCGTGTAGAGGTCGAACGAGGGCCCGGCGAGCATGCCGTCGCGGCTGATGTCGGTACAGATGACCTCGGCAAGGCCGTCGGGGAGGAAGGAGTCGATGAGGGCATCGATGGTGAGCGCCGATTCCTCCTGCCAGCCGCTGACAGCCACACGTCCTTCGCGGATGTCGGCACCGAGGATGATGCGCTGCGCGCCGAACTCCGTCAGCCAAGCGCGGAAGTCGTCGGGCTGACGAACGGCTACGCTGCCGCAGATGGCGTGTCCGGCTCCTGCCGAGAAGACGTCGCTGAGCGCTTCGCGGCTCTTGATGCCTCCGCCCCATTCGATGTCGAGGTCGGTGGCGTTGGCAATGGCCTCCAGCACGGGGAGGTTGCAGGGACGGGCAGCCTTGGCACCGTCGAGGTCAACGAGGTGCAGACGGCGGATGCCCACGTCGGCAAAACGGCGTGCCATGTCGAGCGGCGAAGCATCGTAGGTGCGCTGACGGGCATAGTCGCCCTGCGAGAGACGTACGCAACGTCCGTCGATGAGGTCGATGGCGGGGATGATTTCTATCATAGGGCAAGGAAATTACGTAGGATTTGTTCGCCCACGGGACCGCTCTTCTCGGGGTGGAACTGCGTACCGAAGAAATTGTCCTTCTGGAGGGCGCCGCTGAAGGGGATGCCGTAGTCGGTGCGGGCAATGGTGCAGGGGCAGCACTGGGGGTAGTACGAATGGACGTAATAGACGTAGGCTCCCTCGTCGATGCCCCTCAGGAGCGGGCTGCGGAGGTCGGTAATCGTGTTCCAGCCCATGTGGGGAACCTTCAGGGACTGGAAACGGACGATGCGCGTGGGGAAGATGCCGAGGCAGGTGGTGTTGCCCTCCTCGGACGAGAGGCACATGAGCTGCGTGCCGATGCAGATGCCGAGGACAGGCTGTGTGAGGGTGGGTATGAGCGTGTCGAGACGGCGGGTACGCAGTTCGTTCATGGCTGTGCCCGCCTCGCCCACGCCGGGGAGCAGGACGTGCGAGGCACGGCGGATGACGTCGGCATTGTCCGTCAACACGCAGTCGGCAGCGCCAATGCGCCCCAGGGCATTCATGACGGAGCGGATGTTGCCGGTATGGTAGTCGATGATAGCAATCATAGTCAGAGCAGGCCTTTGGAAGAGGGAAGTTCGTAGTTGAAGGGCTGACGATAGACGGCAGCACGCAGGGCACGGGCAAACGCCTTGAAGACAGCCTCCGCCAGATGGTGGTTGTTCTCGCCGCGTGCCTTGATGTGGAGGTTGCATTGCATGGCGGCACAGAGGCTCTGGAAGAAGTGGCGGAACATCTCCGTGGGGGTGTCGCCGACGTACTCGCGGGTGAAGGTGACGTCCCAGCTGAAGTCGATGCGTCCTCCCAGGTCAAGCAGCACCAGCGCGTCGCACTCGTCCATGGGCAGGGCAAAGCCGTAGCGCTCGATGCCCCGCTTGTCGCCCAGCGCCTGAAGGAGTGCCGTGCCGAGGCAGATGGCCACGTCCTCCATGGTGTGGTGCTCGTCCACCTCAAGGTCGCCGTGGGCACTAATGGTGAGGCTGATGCCTCCGTGATGGGCAATCTGGTCGAGCATGTGGTCGAAGAACTTCAGCCCCGTGTCGATGGAGGAGGGAGAGGCGTTGTCCAAGTCCACGGAGACGGTAATCTGTGTCTCGCGCGTGTTGCGGCTGGTGGTGGCGGTGCGGCTCGTGCGACGCAGCTGTTCTGTGATCTCCGCCCAGTTGTTCTGGAAGCGGATGCCCTGCGCACCGAGGTTCTGGGCCAGCTCCATGTCCGTGTCGCGGTCGCCGATGACGTAGCTGGCTGAGAGGTCGTAGTCGCCCGTGAGGTACTTGCCGAACATTCCCGTGCGAGGCTTGCGTGTGGGGGCGTTGTCTTCGGGGAAGGAAGTGTCGATGAGGATGTCATCAAAGATGATGCCCTCGCTGCGGAGGGTGCGGAGCATGAGGTCTTGCAAGGGCTGGTAGTCCTCGACGGGGAAGGACTCGGTGCCGAGCCCATCCTGATTGGATGCCAGCACCAGTTCGTAGCCGAGCGTGGAGAGCACCTTCAGGGCGCTGATGGCTCCCGGGACGAAATCGAACTTATCCAGCGAGTCAATCTGGTAGTCAACAGGCGGCTCAACGAGGATGGTGCCGTCGCGGTCGATGAAAAGAACCTTCTTCATTTGTTGGGGGATGGGAATGATGGGAATGATGGGAATGATGGGATTAATGGGATTAAAGGGGAAAGGAAGAGACTAACGATAGCATCCGCTCGTTTTCTTCAGGAGTCCCGAGGGTAATGCGGAGACAACTTTCGCAGCCTGGGACGCGGGAGCGGTTGCGTACAATGACGCCGCCTGCGATGAGGCAGTCGTAGAGGGCATCGGCATCCTGTACCTTCACCAAGAGGAAGTTGGCATCGGAGGGATAGACGTGGTGGACACAGGGCATGACGGCTAACGCCTTCGCTACGCGCGTGCGTTCTTTTTTAATAGTCTCAACTTCCGAGCGGACATCACGCGAGAGCAGTTTCTCTGCCAGCTCCATGGCCGCGAGGTTGATGTTGTAGGGATATTTGACGTTGGCGAAGTAGTGCATCACCTCTTCAGAAGCAAATGCCAATCCCAGGCGCAGCCCTGCCATACCGTAAGCCTTGGAAAGCGTCTGGAGAACTATCAGATTGGGATACTTGTCAAGGAGAGTAAGAAGGCTGGGCTGTTCGGCAAAGTCGATGTAGGCTTCATCGACAACCACCATGCCACCAAAGCGGCGCAATATCTCCTCCATCTGCGTGAGCGGGAAGCAGTTGCCCGTCGGGTTGTTGGGCGAACAGAGGAAGAGCAGCTTGCTGCGGTTGTCGGCCCGTGCCAGCAGGGCTTCGACGGGGAGGGAGAAATCGTCGTTCAGTTGCACCTCGCGCACCTCCACGTCGTTGATGTCTGCTGCCACACGATACATGCCGTAGCTGGGACGGATGGCAATGGCATTGTCAACACCCGGCGTGCAGAAGATGCGGAAGCAGAGGTCGATGGCTTCGTCGCTGCCGTTACCAATGAAGATGTGTGCAGGGGCAATGCCCTTGAGGGCGGAGATGTGTGCCTTGAGTGCTTTCTGACGCGGGTCGGGGTAGCGGTTGTAGCCGTTGTTGTAGGGATTCTCGTTGGCATCGAGGAAGATGCCGATGTCGCCCTTGTACTCATCGCGGGCGGTAGAGTAAGGGGCGAGGGAGGCAATGTTGGGACGGACAAGGGATAATTCCTTCCCTCTCCCTCGTGAGGGAGAGAACGCCAGTTTTTCACGGGAGGAAATGGAACTGTCCATCCTTACCTTGACTGCATTGGCATGAGCGTCGAGGCCTTCGGCTTCTGCCATGTCGATGATGGTGGCAGAGAGTTCGGCAAGTCCTTCGGAAGAGAGTTCTTGGTAGGTGATGGCATGCATGAAACTATCCACGCCGATGCCGTTGTATGCTTTGGCATAGCCCATCGTGGGCAGGGTGTGGTTGGTGCCTGATGCGTAGTCACCGGCACTTTCGGGCGAATGGTGACCGATGAAGATGCTGCCGGCTGCGGTGATTTTGTCAGCAATTGCCCAAGGATTGCTTGTCTCGATAAGCAGATGTTCCGAGGCGTAGGCATTAGCGAAGCGGATGAAGAGGCTGTTGCGCTCAGCGTCGTCTGTTGTGTTGAAAACGATGATACGGCTGTTTGCAAGTGCCTTGTCGGCTACCGTGGCGCGAGGGAGGCAAGCCAGCTGCCGTTCAAGTTCGGCATTGATGGCATTTGCCATGTCCTCATTCGGACAAACCACCATAGCCTGACTATCGGGGCCGTGCTCGGCTTGCGAAAGCATGTCCGCAGCAATAAAGGCGGGAGATGCCGATTCATCAGCAAGCACCATGATTTCCGATGGCCCTGCAGGCATATCGATAGCGGTACCCTCGATGCTGACAATCTGTTTGGCCTTGGTGACGTAACGGTTTCCCGGACCGAAGATTTTGTTAACGGGACGGATGCTTTCCGTGCCGTAGGCCATGGCACCGATAGCTTGCGCACCACCCAACTTATAAATTGTGTTGATGCCGCAAAGCCTTGCTGTCCAAAGGACGACGGGGTTGACTTCGCCAACTTTATCGCAAGGTGTGCAGAGGATGACTTCGGGGCATCCTGCCAAACGAGCGGGGATGGCAAGCATCAGGATAGTTGAGAAAAGCGGGGCACTCCCTCCAGGGATGTAGAGTCCAACGCGGTTGATGGGTAGCCAACGACGCTGACAAACCACACCCGGCATGGTCTCCACCTTGAACGAGGCGGGGAGTTCGGCTTCGTGGAAGCGCTCGATGTTACTCTTGGCGAGCTGGATGGCATCCTTCAGCGCATCGGGGACAAGCGACGAAGCACGTTCGAACTCCGCTTCCGAGACAAGAAAGTCGTCAGGACAGGCGCCGTCAATCTCTGTCGTAATGGCGCGGAGGGCACTGTCGCCGTCAGCCTTGATGTGTTGGAGAATAGCGCGGACACGCGTCTCTATGAGGCTGTCGTCGAACACGGCACGCTGGCACAGCGCAGACCATGAAGAGGGTGAGGGGTTTAATAAAATGGGAACCATGATGGTATACTTAGCTTATTCAATGACTTTGTCTAATTGCAGCACGAGGATGCCTTCGGCGCCGAGAGCCTTGAGTTTCTCGACCTTGTCCCAAAGCTCGCAGTCTTTTACAACGGAGTGGAGCGAGCACCAGCCCTCGGCGGCAAGTGGCATCACCGTCGGGCTACGCAAGGCTGGGAGGATGCGGATGGCTTCGTCAATCTTGTCGGAGGGGAGGTTCATCAGGATGTACTTTTTGCCACGACTATCTGACACGGCATCAATGCGGAAGAGCAGCGAGTCGAGGATGGCCTGCTTTTCTGCGCTGAGGTTTTTACCTCCAATGAGCACGGCTTCCGATTCGAATACTCGCTCCACCTCAATCAGACCGTTGGAGATAAGTGTGCCACCTGACGAAACGATATCGAAAATGGCGTCGGAGATACCAGCTGCCGGAGCAATCTCTACCGAGCCCTTGATAACACGGATGGAAGCCTTAATACCCTTATCATCAAAAAAGCGTTGGAGGACGTTCGGGTACGACGTAGCAATAGTTTTGCCTTGGAACCACTGAAGCGACGTGTAGTCAGCCGTCTTTGGAACAGCCAGCGAAATGCGGCAGCGCCCGAAACCAAGCCGCCGGACAATGTTGACATCGGCACGCGTTTCGGCAACTTCGTTCAATCCAACGATACCGATGTCAGCCGAACCGTCGGCAACCACTTCGGGGATGTCATCATCGCGCAGATAGAGAACCTCTAACGGGTAGTTGGCGGCACGTCCCAAAAACTTGCGCTTCTGCTCGTCGATGGTAACTCCTGCGTCTCTCAGCAGTTCAACACTCTCTTCGTTCAATCGTCCTTTGGACTGGATGGCAATTCGTATCATTGTTTTTTCATTATATTTATTAATAAGGAAAAGGGCTTACCTTGAGTGGTAAGTCCTTTCCTATAGTTCACGGATGCTTTTTGACCCATATTCAGCACTTACCCTATCAGTCGATACGGTGATGGTGATGATGGATGGCGTGCAGAAAAAACATCATTTCTTTTATTTCGCTTGCAAAGTTACTGCTTTTACTTCCAATCTTCCAAATTTTTCACCAAGAAATTTAGAAATTCTCATGATTTCTCCAAAAAAGCAAGCGGAGCACACTCATTAGGGCGTGCTCCGCTGTGAAAGGAAGTGTCTACGTTTATGCTTCCTGCTCCTCCTCAAGGGCTGCCTGGGCGGCGGCGAGGCGGGCGATGGGCACGCGGAAAGGTGAGCAGCTGGCGTAGTTCATGCCAATCTTGGCGCAGAACTTCACGGAACTGGGCTCGCCGCCGTGTTCACCGCAGATACCGGTGCGCAGTTCGGGACGTACCTCGTGACCCTTGCGGATGGCGTACTTGATGAGCTTGCCAACGCCATTCTGGTCAAGCACCTGGAATGGGTCAACCTTCAGAATCTTCTTCTCCAAATAGACGGGGAGGAAGCTGGCGATGTCGTCGCGGCTGTAGCCGAACGTCATCTGCGTAAGGTCGTTGGTGCCAAAGCTGAAGTACTGGGCTTCGGTGGCGATACGGTCGGCGGTGAGGGCGGCACGCGGAATCTCAATCATCGTACCAATCTCGAATTCGACTTCCACGCCGTATTCGGCAAAGACCTGAGCTGCAACTTTCTTGATGATTTCCTTTTGCTGCTTGAGCTCGTAAAGGATACCGATGAGCGGCACCATGATTTCGGGCATGGGGTTCTTGCCTTCCTTCTTCAGCTCGCAAGCAGCGCTGAGGATAGCACGGGTCTGCATGGCAGTGATTTCGGGGAAGGTGATGCCCAGACGGCAACCGCGGTGACCCAGCATGGGGTTGTTCTCGGCAAGGCTGGCAACACGCTTCTTAATGGTCTCGATGGAGACGCCCATCTCGTCGGCCATGATCTGCTGGCCTTCACGATCGTGGGGAACGAACTCGTGGAGAGGGGGATCAAGTAGACGAATGTTGACGGGGCAGCCGTCCATAGCCTCGAGGATACCCTTGAAGTCGGCCTTCTGGTAGGGAAGGAGCTTCTCTAATGCTTTCTCACGGCCTTCAACAGAGTCGGCAAGAATCATCTCGCGCATGGCGACAATCTTCTTGTCCTCGAAGAACATGTGTTCAGTACGTGTCAGACCGATACCCTTGGCACCGAAGGCACGGGCCACCTGTGCATCGTGGGGCGTGTCGGCATTGGTGCGGACCTGCAGCTTGGTGTACTTGTCACAGAGGTCCATGAGGGCCTTGAAGTCACCGCTCAGCTCGGCTGCCTTGGTGGGCACCTTGCCGGCATAGACCTGACCCGTGGAACCGTTGAGTGAGAGGTAGTCGCCTTCTTTGTAAGTGATGCCCTCAATCTCGACGGTCTTGGTCTTGTAGTTGACGTTGATGGCACCTGCGCCGCTGACACAGCACTTACCCATGCCGCGGGCGACGACGGCAGCGTGGCTCGTCATACCGCCGCGAGCGGTGAGAATACCTTCAGCACTGGCCATACCGGCAAGATCTTCGGGAGAGGTTTCGATGCGGACCATTACCACCTTGTGGCCGTCCTTATGCCAAGCTTGTGCATCGTCGGCGTGGAAGACTATCTGTCCGCAGGCAGCGCCCGGGCTGGCGGGCAGACCCTGGGTAATGACCTTGGCCTTCTTCAGTGCATCTTTGTCAAAGACGGGGTGGAGCAGCTCATCAAGCTTCTGCGGTTCACAACGCATGACGGCAGTCTTTTCATCGATGAGGCCTTCGCGCACGAGATCCATAGCAATCTTCACCATAGCCGTGCCGGTACGTTTGCCATTACGGGTTTGGAGGAACCAAAGCTTGCCCTCCTGAACGGTGAACTCCATATCCTGCATGTCGCGGTAATGGTTTTCCAGTTTCTCTTGTATGCCGTTAAGTTGGGCGTAAATAGCGGGCATAGCTTCCTCCATGGAGGGATACTTGGCTACGCGTTCCTCCTCGCTGATACCGGCACGCTCGGCCCAGCGCTGGCTACCGAGCTTCGTAATCTGCTGCGGAGTACGAATGCCAGCAACAACGTCCTCGCCCTGTGCATTGACTAGATACTCACCATTGAACACGTTCTCGCCAGTTGCGGCATCACGGCTGAAGCAGACGCCTGTGGCGCTGGTGTCGCCCATGTTGCCGAACACCATAGCCATAACGCTGACAGCGGTGCCCCATTCATCAGGAATTCCCTCCATCTTGCGGTAGAGGATGGCACGTTCGTTCATCCAGCTGCGGAACACAGCACAGATGGCACCCCAAAGCTGCACGGTGGGATTCTCGGGGAATTCCTGACCCGTCTGGGCTTTGATGGCCTTCTTGAAACGGGCTACGAGGTCTTTCAGTTCCTCGACGCTCAAGTCCTTGTCAAGCTTTACACCACGGATGGCTTTCACCTGCTCGATGATTGCCTCGAACGGGTCAATGTCTTCCTTGTTGACAGGTTTCATTCCTAGCACGACATCGCCGTACATCTGAACGAAACGGCGGTAGGAGTCATAGACGAAATGGGGGTTGTTCGTCTTCTTCACCATAGCTTCTGCAACATCGTCGTTGAGACCGAGGTTGAGGATGGTGTCCATCATACCCGGCATGGAGGCACGGGCACCAGAACGGACACTCACCAGAAGCGGGTTCTCAGTGGAGCCGAACTGGCAGTTCATAAGGGTCTCGATATGCTTGACAGCCGCATTCACATCGTCCTGAAGGAGTTCCATGATTTTTTCCTGACCCACTTCGTAGTATTCGTTACATACGTCTGTTGTGATGGTGAAACCCGGGGGAACGGGCACGCCGATGAGGTTCATCTCTGCCAGATTGGCACCTTTGCCACCCAGCTGCTCACGCATTTGTGCATTTCCTTCGGCCTTACCGTTTCCGAAGAGATAGACTCGTTTTTTGTCCATAGATAAGTTAATTTAGTATTGGTAAAATAAATCGTTTCTGAAAAAAGCGTGCAAAAGTACTCATTTTATTTGGAAAACGCAACCCCTTTGGCGAAAAAAAGCTAAATAGGCCTGTCGTTTGCTTTTTTTAATGGAAAAATGTGCGCTTTTATTGAGTTATTGCTTAATTTTGCACAACTATGAGTAGAAAGAACAAACCGCTCCCGCTGTTGGAGCATGTGACGATAACTGGTGTGGCAGCCGAAGGCAAAGCACTGGCACGGGTAGACGACTTGGTAGTTTTCGTCCCCTTCGTTGTTCCTGGCGATGTGGTGGATTTGCAAGTGCGCCGAAAGAAACATTCCTACGCTGAGGCTGAAGCTGTGAAGTTTCATACTTACAGCCCCTTGCGTGTTGAGCCTTTTTGTCGGCACTTTGGGGTTTGTGGAGGCTGCAAGTGGCAATGTCTAAAGTATGAAGAACAACTCATGGCCAAGCAGCAGCAGGTGGTAGATAGTCTAACCCGTATTGGCCATATTGATTTACCCGACATAAGCCCTATTCTTGGCTCCGAACGCACTCGCTACTACCGCAACAAGCTGGAGTTCACTTTCTCCGACAAGCGTTGGCTGACCGAAAAGGAAATAGCTTCCGATGTCCGTTACGATGATATGAACGCTGTCGGATTTCACATTCCTGACTGTTTTGACAAGGTGCTTGATATCCGTGAGTGTTATTTAATGGACGACCTCAACAATCGTGTCCGCAACGGTATCCGTGACTATGCTCTCACGCATAGCCTCACTTTCTTTGACCTCCGTGAGCAGACAGGTCTTTTGCGTGGCATGATGCTCCGTCTGGCTGAGGATGAGGCGGGTGTCATTCGCGAAGCGATGCTCCTTATGCAATTCTGCACTAATCTTGAGAGCCCACAGCCTCGTGTGCGTGGGCAGAGAATAGAACCTCCTCAGGGTGATTTTACTTCTGAAATAAACGGCCTGATGTCCTATTTGCGCGATACGTTCCCCGAGATCACCTCGCTGCTCTACGTGATCAACAATAAGTGTAACGACACCATTGGTGACCTCCCTGTAGTCACCTTCTCAGGCACAGATTTCATTACTGCCCAAATGGAGGATTTGCGTTTCAAGGTAGGTCCTAAGTCGTTCTACCAAACCAATACGCACCAAGCCTATAATCTTTATAAAGTGGCGCGCGACTTCGCCGCTCTCACAGGTTCAGAACTTGTTTATGATCTTTACACTGGTACGGGTACCATTGCAAATTTCGTGGCTCGCTCGTGCAGACAAGTTATCGGTATCGAATACGTCCCCGAGGCTATTGAGGATGCGAAGGTTAACGCCTCTCTCAACGGTCTCGCCAACACACATTTTTATGCTGGCGATATGAAGGACATACTCACTGATGTTTTTATCCGTACCCATGGTCGTCCCGACGTCATCATCACCGACCCGCCTCGTGCTGGAATGCATGGCGATGTTGTTGATGTAATCCTGCGTGCTGCTCCACAGCGAATTGTCTATGTCAGCTGTAATCCTGCCACTCAGGCACGTGACGTTCAGTTGCTCTGCACTCGTTATCGTGTTACCCGCGTGCAGCCTGTTGATATGTTCCCTCACACTCAGCATGTAGAAAACGTCTTACTCCTTGAATTATGTAATTCTTAATATCTTTTTATTTCAGCTATGAATAAAACTACAAATTGGCTTCTTGCGGCAGCCCTCATAATCGCCGCGTTTGTGTTAGGTTGGGCACTTAAGATGCCCGTTAGTGCTCTCAAGCAGTACGACCGTACCGTCTCTGTACGAGGCCTTGCAACCAAGGAAGTAAAGGCTGACTACGCCATTGCACCCTGCGCTTACTCCCTGCTCGGCAACGATATGCAGAGCCTTTATCAGGAGATTAAGCGGAAGAATGAAATCTTTATCGATTTCATCAAGTCCTATGGTATTAGCAGTGACGAGATTAGTGTCTCCACTCCTGAATTTACCGACCGTCGTACATGGGACAACAATAGTGGTTATGCTTTCCAAGTAACCAGCGTTATCACTGTCGGTACCAAGCAGGTTGATGCAGTCATCCGCATGCTCAGTGAGCAGAGTCGGCTTATGGAGAAAAACATTGTTCCGCTTACCGGCTGGGAGTATCGTCCTAACTACAGCTTCCGCGGACTTAATGAGATTAAGCCCGGCATGATAGAGGATGCCACGAAGAACGCCCGTGAGGCAGCACAGAAATTCGCAGCTGATAGCGACAGCAAACTTGGCAAAATCAAGAATGCGACCCAGGGACAGTTCTCTATCGAAGATCGTGACAGCAATACTCCCTACATCAAGAATGTTCGCGTTGTCACCTACGTTGATTTCTATTTGAAAGATTGATATTCAATCAATCGTTTCTTCTACTCGTAGAGCCATTATTGTTTAAGCCCCTTCCTCCCTCGGACAAGGTCAAGGAGGAAGGGGATATCGGTTTCGTCGATACCGAGTTGGTGAAGTGTGTCGACGGAGGGAAGCGAGGTAATGGGAGAGAGTGTGAGAAGTGCTTCGTCGCGATGACCAGTGAGCCACTGGGCAACGGCGATGAGTGTGAGGTCGTCATCGGTGGCCTGGGATGCTGTTCCGTCATCAGCGGTTAAAGCTGTCTGGAGGCGGTGGGCCGTGCGGAGAGCCGCATCGGGATGTTGGAGCAGAAGTTCGGTTCGGACTATGGCACGATTGGTGCGAAGGTCATTGGGGTTGTCGTAAGCAAGAAGTTGGAGGAGAGGGAGGCTCTCGTCGTATTTTCCCATCTGAATGAGACATTCAGCCTGACGATATGTGAAAAGGGGATTGTCGGGCTTCATGGCAGCGAGGTGGTGGTAGCTATGGAAGGCGTCGTCATATTGGGCAAGAGCACGTTGGCACTGGGCGGTATGATGGAGAGTCCAGTAGTGGTCGGGCTTGAGCACGTCAGCCATAAGGTAGGCTCTTAAGGCCTCTTCGTAGTTGCCATTATGTTGGTGGCAGTATCCGTATTTCTGCCAGAGTGTGACGTCAGTGATGCTGCTAGGGGATGACGGTTTGGCTGTCATACGTTGGATGGCGTCAAAGGAACTAATGGCGGCGGGGAAATCGCGTCTCTGGAAGTTAAGTTCGAAGAGGGCGATAAGCGATGTCATTGGCAGGGTGTAGAAAGTGTGGAGTGGGTCACCGGCAGCCTGCGAACCTCCTACGATGAAGGGATCGGCATAGGACGATCGGGCAGGACTTAGGTGAAAGAAACGGTAGAGATCTTGGATGTATTGACGGACAAGTGTGCGTGGGGAAGGCTTAGGGTTCTTTGATGAGGCGGATGCAATGGGATTGTCAGAGCCAAGTTCCTCACGAATAGCTTCTTCCTGCTCGGCGAATTGGGATTGAAGCATGTCGAGCTGTGCCCTGGGAACAGAAGCCAACGAGAGACAGAAGGAGTATTTGTCGGAGTTACAGAACATGCCAGAGCGCATAATGATGCTTTGGAGGGAATGTCCGTCTTTTGGGAATAGGTGACTAATGGCTGGATGGGTGGGGTCGAAGGGACGGAACCAGTTGGCGATGTCGTCGAAGAAGGGGTAGTTCTTCAGCTTTGAAAAGGTAGCCATATAGACGTCAGAGCCGTTCATCTGTAGCTCGGTGAGTTCTTGAAGTTTCTCCTCAAGTCCACTCTCTTTGAGCCATTGACTCCATTCGGGATTGCTTTCGTCTGTGAGGTCGTCAGGGGTGATGAAATGCTTGCCCTTGGCTTTGGGGCTGCGTAGCATGGAAGGGATGATGTCGTCAACCATGCGGCGCTCAATCTCTTCGGTGTCGCGGCTGCGTACAAACTGCAACTCGACGTCGGTGAGCATGTCGATAAAAGCGCTGTCTGTGCCGAGCTGACGCAGACGGGCCTCGACATCAGGGTAGAAACGGATGCGTTGAGCGTAACGGCGCACAGCGATGTCTATGGCGGTGACGGCCCGCACGACAATGGCGTCATCGGTTGATTCGGCAGCTTCGCACAGCACCTCCATCTTGCGGGGGTCGAATACTTGCAACAGGCTCAGCGTTATGCTGCTGAGGAGTAGAAGGGCATCGGCTCCTTTGGCTCCATTCCTTATCTTTTGGATGGCGTCAGCTTTTTCAACACTGCTCCAAAAAGTGGGAGCACCGAAGGCTTGTTGTGGGCTATTACCCTTCGACTCTTTTGCAGATTTTTCTGAAGAAGAAATGAGTTCCAACCGGTCGCTGAGAATAAGGGTGCGGCCGATAAGACGGGTGAAGACATTTTGTCGTTCCGGGTCATTAACCCCTTGGCGGAAGTAGTCGAGAAGGAGGTCGTAGAGGGTCACGATGTCGTTATACTCTTTACGGAGTTCCCACGACACCGATGGCCGACTAATGGAGGGTTCCAACTCGTTCAGCGCTTCGCGTAACCGTCCTTCAACGACGAGGTCTTCAACACTCATGACAAAATGATACAGAAAAGGTGACGAACCATGGTCCGTCACCTTTTCACGTCCTTCTTTACTTCTGAATAGCTGCAATGCCAGGCAGTACCTTACCCTCGATGGCCTCGAGGAGTGCGCCACCACCAGTGCTGACGTAACTAACTTTGTCGGCAAGGCCGAACTTATTGATGCAGGCTACGGAGTCGCCGCCACCAACGAGCGAGAAGGCTCCGGCAGCAGTTGCCTCAACGATGGCATCAGCCACGGCACGCGAACCTGCCATGAAGTTCTCCATCTCGAACACACCGGTGGGACCATTCCAAAGGATGGTCTTGGCACCACGGATGGCGTTGGCAAAGACTTCCATGCTCTTGGGGCCGATATCAAGGCCTTCCCAACCGTCGGGAATCTCCTTTGAGAGACAGAATTGGGTGTTGGCATCGTTGTCAAACGCGTCAGCAACCTTCGAGTCGACGGGGAGCACCAGCTTTACGCCCTTTTCCTCGGCTTGACGCATAATATCGAGGGCGAGGTCGAGTTTGTCGTCTTCACAAATGGAGTTTCCAACGGTGCCGCCCATAGCTTTCATAAAAGTATAAGTCATGCCGCCGCCCAAAATAAGGGTGTCGACCTTGCCAAGCAGGTTCTCAATGATTTCAATCTTCGTTGAAACCTTCGATCCACCCATAATGGCAACGAAAGGACGATGGATGTCGTTCATCACCTTATCGACGGCGCGGACTTCTTTCTCCATAAGATAGCCGAACATCTTGTGGTCGATGTCGAAGTAGTCGGCAATGAGGGCCGTGGAGGCATGGGCACGGTGTGCGGTGCCGAAAGCATCGTTGACGTAGCAGTCGGCATAGTCGGCTAGCACCTTCGTGAAGGCCTTCTGACTCTCCTTGACAACCTTCTTGGCAGCCTTCTTTTCTTCATCGGAGGCATCCTCAGCCAATCCGCGGGGCTTGCCTTCCTCCTCAGCATAGAAGCGGAGATTCTCAAGCAGCAGCGCTTCTCCGTCCTTCAAAGAAGCCACAGCGTCTTGAGCCTTCTGACAATCATCGGCGAACTTCACATCAACACCAAGGCACTCGCTGACGTGAGGCAGGATATGACGGAGGGAGTACTTTGGGTCGGGGTTCTTTTTGGGACGACCCATGTGGGAAGCAATGATGAGGCGACCGCCATCAGCAAGAATCTTCTTCAGCGTGGGGAGCGCTGCACGGATGCGGGTGTCATCGGTAATCTCGAAACTCTCGTTCAAAGGAACGTTGAAATCTACACGCACAAATGCCTTCTTTCCGGCAAAATTGAACTGGTCAAGTGTCATGTTACAGGGTTTTTTAATGGGTTTAATAGTTTTTTTTCATTTTTTGTTCGGCAAAGGTACGGAATATCTTCTTATTTGCGTATATTTGTGCCGAAAAAATTTCTTCCTTTTTAAATCGAACCATTGAAACTCTTAAAACGAAGATGAAAAAGTCTCTTGCCGCGCTGTTTTTTGCAGCTATTGTGTGCAGCTTTGTCGGCTGTCAGTCGAGTCCCAAAACGCCCGCTGTGACGGGTGCTATCCCTGTGGAAATGTCATTCACTCTTCCTGCGCAGGCAGAGCCTGAAGGCGGCTATGTCACTCGCCGTCCACCTGTGGAAGAACGGTTGTTTGTTTCTAAGGCTGTTGAGGCCAAGATAGAAGTTATCAAGAAAGTTCTCACCAACCGCAGGCTGGCATGGATGTTCGAGAATTGTTTGCCTAATACGTTGGACACTACTGTCCATTTCGACGGCAATGAGGATACCTTTGTTTATACGGGCGACATCCATGCCATGTGGCTGCGCGACAGCGGCGCACAGGTGTTCCCTTATGTCGCCCTTTGCAAGGACGACCCCGAACTGGCAAGGCTCATACGCGGTGTCGTACTCCGTCAGCTGAAGTGCATCAACATCGACCCCTACGCCAACGCCTTCAACATGGGCCCCACGGGCAGCGAGTGGGCTACCGACCGTACCGCCATGAAGCCCGAGCTCCACGAGCGCAAGTGGGAGATTGATTCCCCCTGCTACGTCATTCGCTTGGCTTATGCTTATTGGAAACAGACGGGTGATGATTCCATCTTCCGCACCGACGACTGGCAACAGGCTGTAGCGAATATCCTCAAAACCTTCCGTGAGCAACAGCTCAAGGACGGCCTTGGCCCCTACCGCTTCCAGCGCCGCACGGAGCGCCAGCTCGACACCCGCTGCAACGATGGCTGGGGAGCTCCCGCTAAGCCCGTTGGACTCATTGCCAGCGCCTTCCGTCCCTCTGACGATGCCACTACGTTCTCGTTCCTTGTCCCTTCCAACTTCTTTGCTGTTGCCGAGCTGCGCCATGCTGCCGAGATTATCGAGACCGTGAAGGCTGAGGGCACGCTTCCGCTGGCCGCCGACTGCAAGGCCCTTGCCAGCGAAGTGGCAGCCGCGTTGAAGGAGTATGCTGTCTATGACCATCCGAAATATGGCAAAATCTATGCATTTGAAGTGGATGGCTATGGCAACGCCCTGCTGATGGACGATGCCAACGTGCCCAGCCTGCTGGCCATGTCCTACCTCGGTGTGGTCAATGCCTCCGATCCTGTCTATCAGAACACCCGCCGCTTCGTCTGGAGCGAGGACAACCCCTATTTCTTCCGTGGTAAGGTCGCCGAGGGCATCGGTGGTCCCCACGTCGGCTACGACATGGCATGGCCCATGAGCATCATCATGCGTGCATTTACCGCTGCCGACGACGAGGCTGGCGATGCCGAGGTCACCTGGTGTCTCCGCACACTCCTCGCCACCGATGCCGGCACCGGCTTCATGCACGAGACCTTCGATGTCAACGACCCCAGCCACTTCACCCGCTCGTGGTTCGCATGGGCCAACACCCTTTTCGGCGAACTCATTATTAAACTGGTCGATGAGGGCAAGGCTGAGTTGCTGAATAGCCTGTAAGAATGAAATTTTTTTCTATTTTTGTACACCATGACAAAATAGTTTGTATATTTGCACAGTCAAATATTAAAAATTTAATGAGTTATGAAGTGTTTAACAATCCACCTTGTCACTTATGATAATCAAACCTTATAAAGACTTAGAAACGGCAATTTGGCAATACCAATTTCACGAACGTTTGAAGTCAGTGGTTAAGATTAAATGTAGTAATGTAATAGTCAAAGATGAATGGACTTTGACGGATGCTGCTATATTGTGTAAAGTGTTAAAAACCTTTTCTGAAAACTTTTCGGTATTCAAAAGTAAGTTTGTAATAAATCATTTCGGTCATATTTTATGGGATCAATCAATGTGGCAATTGAAATATTATAAGTTAACTTACACTTTTACAATTAATTCTTCTAATTATTTAACTAGAGAAACATATATTCAAGACACATATAAAGATAAGTGTTGTACTGAATATGATATTTCTACATACGCCTATGATATATCAAATCATATAAATTGGATGTTAAATGATTTGAGAAGATATGCACCAAGTGAAAGATACAAATCAATATATGATGATATAGAGAGAATTTTCAATAGTGATTAATCAAACTTTAAACTTTAATATAAATGCAATTAAATTGATTATTAAATAAGTGATGAATATGAGGTAAAAGAGTTGTTTGATTGACAGTCGTATTGTATAAAAAAGTTTAAAAAATTTGAATAGAAATGAAGAATGAAAAATGAAGAATAAAGATTTGCTTACATCTGTGTCTGGTTTCGCCGCTCGACTTGTTCGCGGTGCTATTTGTTTTTCATTCTTCATTTTACATTTTTCCTTGCTTTGTGCCCAGCACACGGCTTCCGATGGCTTACATCCGTCGTCATTGAACAGTACGGATGTAGTATTTAGCACGGTGGCCGAGGGTGAAAAATACCCCATTGTCTGGGGTATGGATGCGGCGTGGATTAGCCAAGAAAATGTGAAGCGAGGCATTGCCTTCATTGGTAAGGAGAACATTTCCGTTCTTCGAGTCAGTTTTCAGCCTACTGAACCTCTTTTGGGCGATACGGCGCTAACCACGAAACAAAAACAAGACCTTAACAAGCGTATTGCCATAGCCCGACTGCTTTCGCGTCCTTATCTTGTGGTAAACAGCGACCCTGCCGACGGCGCTGTTGACCCTTACTTTACCTCCTCCGGCAAAGCCAACGCTGCCCGCTGGGCAAAGCTCATCGATATTTCTACAAGGGCCTATCAGAATGCAGGCTATAAGGTTATCACCGTTAGCCCCTTCAATGAGCCCGACTACGGCTGGGGGCAGGGGAGCATGAGCGACTTTCGTGCCATTTGCCAACTGCTTCGTACTGACTATGCCGACCATTTTCATGATATCCGTATCTCGGCAGGCAACACCCTTAACTGCGACGAAGCCTCCAAATGGTATAACTACATGAAACCTTACGTTGATGAGGGCTGCACGCATCAGTTGGCGGGAGGCTTCAACACTTATGCCAATTTCTTCAGCGAA